>Ga0115571_1000255_pt1 | contig 40427 bp, 38 predicted proteins | sample COGITO_mtgs_1205_FD_87293 | JGI IMG/M metagenome (GOLD analysis project Ga0115571, IMG submission 87293) | Pelagic marine microbial communities from North Sea - COGITO_mtgs_120531 | ecosystem: Environmental > Aquatic > Marine > Epipelagic | place: Germany:Helgoland, sampling site Kabeltonne...
ATAGCCTCCCACCAGATATTGGTATTAGGCCCATAATTGCTTTTAATAGAGTAGATTTACCAGCACCATTTGGACCAATTATTGAAATTATCTCATTTTCTTTAATGACCAAATCAATTCCTTGAAGAATATTTAACCCTTTTACATATCCAGCAGCTAGACCATTTACTTCAATCATTGCTTTATTCATCTACTTTACCTAAATATGCTTCGATTACTTTTTCATCACTTCTGATCGCGTCAGGGTTTCCATCTGCAATAATCTTTCCTTCTGCCATGACAACTACTCTCTCAGAAATTTTCATCACAGCATTTATGTTATGTTCAACCATAATTATATTTATACCTTCAATACTTAGTTTTTGTATAATGTCTAAGATCTCCTCTGCAAGCTTAGGATTTACCCCAGCAAGGGGTTCATCTAGAAGCAATAGCTTAGGATTTTTTATAAGAGCTCTACCGAGTTCAAGCAATTTTTTTTGCCCACCAGATAATTCTCTTGCGTAAGAATACTTCATGTGAGATAGATTTAATAATTCTAAAATTCTATCTACTTCTTCCTCTAGTTCGCGTTCAAAATTATTTAGCATCTTTCCTTTTATCAGTGATCTGGAAATGGACTCATATTTTAAGCTGCTACCAGAAAATTGCATATTTTCCAGTACAGACATTTTTTCAAAAACTCTTGTTAGTTGGAATGTTCTTGTCATACCTAATCTTGCTAACTTGTATGAAGGCAAGGCAGTTATGTCTTGGGAGTCGAATATAAGAGTCCCTTTATCTGGATTTTGAAATTTTGTAATTAAGTCAAAAAAGGTAGTTTTTCCTGCACCATTAGGTCCAATTAAACTTGTAATTTGATTTTTGGAAAATTCTAGTGAATCAACATCTACAGCCTGAAGACCACCAAAGCTTTTTTGTAAAGCGCTAACTTCTAAAAGTCTATTTGATTTCAAGAAGCAGCTCCTCTTTCTTACCAAGAATTCCACTAGGTGTAAAAATCATTGTAAACATAATTAAAATACCAACAAAAACAAATCGAACACCAGCTAATTGTTGTCCATTTGCATTATCAAAAAAGAATTCTGCAAGACTATCTGTCCCCGAGATAATGACCCAAAATATTACTGCTCCAAGGGCAGGCCCTCCAAGACTTCCGACTCCTCCTAAAATCAAAGCAGCCCATATATAAAAAGTCAAAACAGGAACAAAAGTTGAAGATTGTAATGTTCCATAATTAAATGCAAGAAGAATACCTGATAAACCACCTATGGAGGCACCCAGCATGAAGCTTTGGAGCTTAAGCCACACAGCATTTTTACCAAGAGCTCTAACAGCATCCTCATCTTCTCTAACTGCTCGAAGAGCTCTTCCCCAAGGTGATTTTTGTAATCTACTCAATATTATCAATACACAAATTATTAATGTCCATGTAATTATCCCAACCCACAGTTGTGAAGAGGATACATCGATACTAGTGGCTAAATTTGTTATGAAATTTGGTCTCATGTTTTGAAGAGAATCTGAAAATTGTATAACACCATAAACCCCACCTGTAATATCTTCAAAATCTCTGATTAGTAGTCTAAAAATTTCCGCAGCGGCAATTGTAACAATTGCTAAATAATCTCCCCTTAGTCGTAAAGTTGGCAGCCCTAGTAAAAGCCCGAGTAAAGCTGCTGCAAGCATTCCTAATATAACTGCTAATGGAAGAGGTAGTCCGTTTTCAACTACTACACCCTCTCTACCAAGGGCGTGAGGTATTAATAAAATAGTTGTATAAGCTCCTATTCCCATAAATGCTGCATGTCCAAAGTTAAGTAGACCTGTCCAACCAAAATGTACATTTATACCTATCGCAGCGAGTCCATAAATACCTGCGAAGGTAAGTAAATTCACAAATATTCGTGCGACACCCGTTTCATTGGAAATGAAAATATATCCAAAAGAAATAATTAACAAAGCTGCTGCTACAACATATTTTTTATACTTTTTCAAGAAATCCGCTCCTTGCTTCCAAAGATTCCTTGTGGTCTAATTAACAAAATAATTATCATTAGAGCCAGTGCAATTGCATTTTTTGCTTCTGTGTGTCCATCCATGAAACTAAGACCAACACTTAATTGAACAAGCATTCCAATGATAAAACCACCAAACATTGCGCCAAATGAAGTACCTATTCCTCCCAGTATTGAACCCGCAAATATCAAAAGAAGAATAAGAAATCCCATATTCCATCGAACATTATTAATAACACCTTGGATAATTCCTGTAAATCCAGCCAACATACTAGAAAAAATCCACGTCAATGTAATAATATAATCTGAATTTATACCTGAAACACTTGCTAATTCAGAAGAATCACGAACAGCTCTCATAGCTTTACCTGTTTTTGTATATGATAAAAACAGTCCAACCAATATCATTACTAAACTTCCTATTATTAAAACCTGAACATTTCTAGGAGTTAACTGTACGCCAAAATAATCTTGTCTTTTTTGAAGATCGAGTGGATAGGAAGCAGGTCTAGCTGATGCAAAAAGTAGATATACATGTCTTAAGAATATCGAAAGGCCAATGGTAATGACTAATACTGCTACATTTCCATAGTTATATCTTCTAAGAGGTCTAAATAAACACAACTCAAGAATCGCACCAAAAATACCGCATAGAAAAATACTTACTATCGATGAAACTATAAAACTACTTCCTAATGGACTATAACGATCTAGATATAAAAAATTTGAGCTTGGAGATGATGAAAAAAATAATGCTAATACAGCCCCAAGTGCAATTATTTCGCCATGAGCAAAGTTAACTATCCTTGTAACCCCATAAAGGAGTGATAGGGAGACGGAGGCAATTGCGACAATAAGTCCCAGCAGTAAACCGTTTCCAAGTTGTTCAATCATAATTCTCTTTCATTCATCATTAAATATTACTTCTGAACCATCTACAATTTCAACTAATAATCTATATGATTCATTAACATTATTCAAAGTACCAATGCTAGCATTTATCCAGCTAGATGGTGTTTCTGCGTTTCCTGAAACAACAATTGGTAAATTTTTAGATACATTTACCTCATACACGCCATTAATTAGCAATTTTTCTAATCTTAGATTCTCACCAAGATTTATAGTTCCTGTTCCCGATAAATTAGCTTTAATAATTTCTAAATTATTAAGGTCTAGATCTGAATCAATGGAGAAAATATCTAGTTCCCAACTATTACTAGTACCTAACCGAATCTCCCAACCTTTTACTTTTAATAATGGGCTTGTATTAACACCTCTAAAAATTACTCCAAGAGGGTTTCCGACTAAGGTCTCGATAGCTTCCGGATAACCTGAATCGCCAGGCTTGTCAATGATATCAATTTTGTAGCCACTTCCCTCAAAGGAATCAAGAATTATAGAATTATCTTCGTTGATAATTACCTTATAGGTTTCTTCGTTTTTTAACTCTAAATTTTCAAAAGAGTAATCAGTAGAATATGTCCCTAAAAAAGGAGCACTTATTAGATGTCCAAATAAAAAAAGTATTCCAATTGAAATCAATAAAGCGTACGCATAAAACTTAATAGCTTCGGATATCAATCTTGATCTTGGAATCAAAATTAAGAAAAGTGGAATTAGGGTTATTGGCCAGTAATCTAAATAATCATATATCACTGATGGTCTTAAGATTCCAAAAAAATATAGTGAGAAATGTAAACCAACAATTATAAAAAAAATAGTTTTTAATGTTGAGTAGTAGTTTTTCACTGAGAGCCGGAGAGGGGAGTTGAACCCCTGACCTACGCATTACAAGTGCGTTGCTCTACCACTGAGCTACTCCGGCGAATAGTAAAATGATAGCAAAAATATATTTTGAGTTAATTTATTTTTTAATAAATAATTGATACATTGCTACAGCAGCTGAGACAGAGACATTTAAAGATTCGATGTCATTTTCCATATTTATTCGTGCTATGAGGTCTAACTTTCTCTGAACCTCACTGCTTAGGCCGTTTTCTTCAGATCCCACAAATAAAGCATAGTTATGAGTCTTGAAGTCAACTTTATTAATTTCCGTTTCACCACTCATATCTAATCCAAGAGTCCAAATATCAAGAGAGTTAAATTTTTTAATTAGTGAAAATATTGAGTTGTAGAATACAATTTCTACTTTTTCCAATCCACCACTTGCTATTGTAAAAGTGCGTTCAGTTATTTTTACTGATCTTTTTAAAGGTATTGCAATTACATCAAAATTAAATGCTGCTGCACTTCTGGCGATAGCTCCAATGTTATTTGTATCTTGAATGTGATCGCATACAATAAAATTTGATTTCTGGAATTTTTCTAAATCTTTCTCCTTAAATGTTTTCTTTGGCTTACATATTGCAACAATTGAATGCCTTGAGTGGTATGGCCACTGATCTTTTGAAGAGTATGGTTTAAGCTCTATTTTATTTTTCTTTGCTAGAAGTAAAATATTTTCTAAATTCTCTGGGAGGGTTTCTTGATGTAAATAACTAATTTTTGTCGCTCTACCTGATTCAATAACAGAAAGAACCGCATTTTTTCCCTCAATTATTGTTCCAAGACCAGCCATCTTTATTCCCATCTTCGATTTTTATACCAATTTCTAAAACATTAGTTCGCATCTCGTCTGCAATTTGATAATTTTTTTCTACTCGATGCTTTTCTCTAATTTTTAAAAACTCAGACATAGCTTGTTCAACTGAATCAAAAATAATTTCATACTGGTTGAAAAACTTCTCCATATCTTCAATTGAAACTTTTTTTGTAACATTCTTTTTAAAAGTGAACCCCAATATTTCAAAAATATATTTAACTGTTGCCTTGATATCATCAAGCATTCCATTTTCAAGGTTTGTTACATTATTCATTTGAGTAAATATCTCCCCAATAAGTTTTGGTGTATTCAGATCATCATTCATACACTCTTCAAATAAACTTAAAAGTTCATCATTCTTAGGTTGTGGTTTTGAATCGATAACAAAATCGGATATTTTTTTAAAAGTCGTTTTTGACTCTATTAATAGTTCTTCACTAAATTCTTGTGGGCTCCTATATTGAGCTCTCAAGAAATAAAAACGTAATACATCTCCACCATATTGGTCAATATAATCTTTAAGTATTTTTATATTTCCTTCTGATTTAGACATTTTCTTTCCAGAAAGATTAATCATTCCGTTATGAAGCCAGTGTTTGACAAACTCATTGTCTGGATAAGCAGCTTTTGACTGAGCTAACTCATTTTCGTGATGTGGAAATATGAGATCATTGCCGCCACAATGAAAGTCAATATCTTTACCAAGAATTGCATTTATCATAGCTGAACATTCAATATGCCAACCAGGTCTACCTTTTCCCCAAACGGATTCCCAGTATGGCTCTCCTTCTTTTGCAAACTTCCATAAAGCAAAGTCTTCTGGAGCTTTTTTATCATCAAGGATATCCACTCTTGTTCCAGAAATGACTTCATCGAGCTTTCTTCCAGACAATTTTAAATAATCACTAAAAGCTGCTGTGTCAAAATATACTCCTGACTCAGATACATATCCCATGTCTTTGTCTAATATTTTTTTGATGTAGTTTAGAATTTCATCAATGTATTCTGTGGCCTTTGGTTCAATATCTGGAGTGAGGCAGTTTAAGCTATCGTATGCATCTTTAAATTCTGCTGCCACTTTTTTGGCTAATTCCTGAAATTCAATATTCTGCTGTGCAGATTTGATAATTATTTTGTCATCAATATCCGTAATATTCCTTACGAACTGAACATTACAATCTAAATATTTTAAATATCTGATAAAAAAATCAAATACAACTGAAGACCTTCCGTGTCCGATATGAGGTGACGATTGAACTGTTGGCCCGCATAAATAAATCTTAACTTCATCTTTAGAGAGCTCCACTTCCCTTAATGAATTGGTATATGAATTATATAAATTAAGCATTGCTTAACAATATAGATACTAATGCCGCGGATGCCTCATTACTCCCTATAAGGCCTAAATGATCTACAGATTTACCTTTGACATTAACTTTGGTTTCCTCAGTTTCTAGAAGTTTTGCAACATTTTTTTCAATTGCATCCCTTTTTGATGAAATATTTATTTTTTGAGAAACTATGGTTATGTCAATGTTGTTAATTTTATATCTTGAAAAATTAATTTTTTTAAGAATAGTCTGTAGCATTTCCATGCTTGAAATGTTTTCTGGTGTTAATTCGTTCGAAGGAAAATAATGCCCAATATCTTTATTTGAAGTAGCTCCTAAAATTGCATCAATCAAAGCATGCAGTAAAATGTCTCCATCCGAGTGAGCTTCAAAACCATCTTCTTCAAAAGATAGCCCCCCTAGCTTAAGGGTTTCTAAATTTGAGTGTTTGTGTATATCCCAACCAGTGCCAATAAACATATCTAATTCCAGTCTAGTAAAAGATTTTTGGTGTGGACTATAAACCGTCGTCTGGGTCTTCTTCAGGAAGATATTGATTTATTTTTTCAACTGCCGCCTCTTCGTCTACGCCTAAAGCACAAGCAACCTCACTTGCTAAAGTCATTCTTGCTTTGGCTAGCATTCTTTTTAATGCTGGAGATATGCCTTTATTGATTTGTGCATGTGTTAAATCTCTTACGACTTCCGCAACTTGAATAATATCACCAGATGTCATTTTTTCAGTAAGTACCTTGTACCAACGACTCCAGTTAGTTCCTGCTTCTTCTGGTTTTTCTTTAAAAATTGGGAAAACTTTTCTAGAAACTGCACTCTTTGATATTACAGGTCTAATAACCTCATCAACGCTATCAACAGGGACCATTACTGTAAGTCCGTCCAATAAAACTTCTATTTCAAAATATTGGATTCTTTTAGATTTTGGCTCACCTTCAACAAAAACTTCAACGTTTTTGTTTACTTTCCTAACAACTTTTGCTGCACCATGATGTGGATGAACGACAAACTGATTAGGTTTATATTTATCTTCAACTTTTTTTGTTTTTGTTGCCATAGAACTATAACGATACTATATCTTAAGATCTATCTAATGCCCATTTATATAAGAAAATCCAATATTTTTCAGCAATGTATCAAAATAATCCCGTAATTGTTGAGCTCTATTTCTGCCGATTCCATCCACCTGGAACAATTTATCTGTTGATGCTCCAAGTAGCCTAGGAAGAGTTTTGAATTTTTGAATTAACGAGTCGTGGAGATTGTCAGGTAGTCCTGGTAACCTTGCTAAAACCCTATATCCTCTTGGTGTAGAAATTTCATCTAATGGCTCCATGAGTAACACTGAACCAAGGTGTGATATTGTATTTAGTTCTTCATATGTTAGGTTTGCAATTTCGTCTTTTACTTTTTTGATATTTCTATATTTTTTTGAGGGAAGATGATCTTTCAAAACAAGTGAGAGCATATTCTCTACTCCCGACTCTAACGACTCAATTTGAATCATAACAATACCTGCTTCCTCACCAAGTTTTCCTGCTTCAATTTTAACTTGATTAGATAGCCTTGTTAAAAGCTCTCCTCTCTGGACAACAGTTAATACTTGCTGATTTGTAATTGTGTCCTCAATTTCGAGTTCTGCTAACTCTAAAAGTACTTCATCAAATCTTCTCCTCATACGATCAACAGATTGTAGAGATTCATTTACTCGACCAAGAATCATGGAAGGCTCTTCTAATTCGTTTACTTTCAATTTATGAAATACTTTAATTGAAGATGATTCTTCAGAAACAGCGATAACTTTGTGGTTTGTCTCAATAGATACCCTCTCAGCAGTTCTATGTCTTGTGCCTGTTTCGGATGTCTGTAAATCATCAGATGGGTTTAGGTGAACATTCGCCTTTAAGATAGTGGTAACACTTTCATCAACAATTATAGCTCCATCCATTTTGGCAAGCTCGCTAAGCATTTCAGGAGAATAGGTACAGTTTTTTAAAATAACTCCACCACTTGATATTTTTTCGAGTTTATTGGAATTTCCAATAACTATGAGTGCTCCCGCTTTTTTATCAGCAATTAAATCAACACCTTTTCTGAGAGGCTCTCCAGGAAGTAAGTAATTTTTTTTCATATTTATTCTTTTATTATTTGAGTATTTTGTTTATTCGAATGTTACTGTATTATTTTATTATTAATTTAGTTTCTAAGGTAAAAAGTGGAAAACATAATATGTAAGGCTTGTTCTGCAAGCATTGAAGCAGAGCTTGAATTCTGTTCAAGTTGTGGTGAGTGGTTGGGCTTAAAAGTTGAAAATCTTGATAACGTTGAAACAAAGCCAAACACACAGATTACTAGGAATAGAGTTCCCCAAATCAAATGCTCAAGCTGCAGTACTGCTAACCTCCCATCTGTTAAAAATTGTAAAGAGTGTGGTAACCCGTTAATAAAACCTCTTTCTAGCTACGGAGCAACAGATCTACCAAATAGAAAAGAAGTTCCTGGGATAAGAGCTGTATTTTTTTTAGCACTAATAGTTCCTTTAATTGCAGGAGCTAGTTTTTTTTACAACTCTAGAATTGCAGATGACGTCATAGAGGAAATAGCAACAGTACAGCAAACAACTAGTACTAGCAGTACAACTACTATTCAGAGTGTTTTGCAAAAAATGTTTCCAGCCTCATGTTCCTCTTCTAGTCAATTAAATGATGAGTATTCTTGTGAGAATCTATATGATGGGTCATTGAAATCATGGCAAGATAACGAACTACAGTGTAAGGATGGATTTTTAGAATTTACATTTACAGAACCAATGTATTTAGAATTCATAGTTTTTCAAAATTTAGAGAGCTCAAACTCTTTTAAAAGAAATTTTAAAGTTAGAGATATTCAAGTCACAACAGATGAAGACTCTATTCTCATAGAAAAAGAGCTTCAAAATAGTAATGGTCAGCAGTGGATAGATATTAATTCGACAACCGCTAACTTAAGAATTGATATTTTGAGTGCTTACTCAGGGGAAGATGTTGGTAACTCAAATGCTTTTAAAGAGTGTGCTATTCAAGAACTCACATTTTTTGGCAAAGGTTAATTTACTTCACCTTTCTTGTATGGAAGACCGAGTTTCTTTGGCATTCTTAACTTTTGGCTTGCGGAAGAAAGAACTATTAATGTCGTAAGATGTGGTGTGAAGTAAACAAATTCGCTTGGTACACTTTCACTTATAACAAACCAGATCATAAAACTCACACTTAATACAATAGAAAAGCTGGCATTTCTAAGTTTTCTTTCAATTAGCTGCTTAATTGCAATAACTAATAATGTTAAGGATAATAGTATAAGCAAACCGTGTATTGCATCTTCAGATCTAAGCTGTAGTGCATCTGCAAAACCAAAAAGGCCAGAACCCATAAATATTCCAAATGGTCTGTAGTTTCCAAAAATCATTGAAGCAAGTCCAATAAATCCTCTTCCAGCAGTTTGTCCTTCTCTATAAATTCCAGAGCTTTCCAAAACAAGATATGCTCCAGCTAAACCAGCAAATCCTCCTGAAATTACAACTCCAATATATTTCATTAAGTAAACATTTACACCTAGGGATTCACTTCCAGTTGGTAATTCTCCTACACTCCTCATTTGCAATCCGAAAGAAGTTGACCATAAAACCCATGCAGCAACTGGAATAAGAGAAAGAGTAAAGAGTGAGATGTAAGATATTTTTGATGTTGCTCCTAAAAATAACCCCGCAAAATCTGATATAAAAGGAATACCATATTCTTGAAGTTTCAAGAATAGATTGGGTGTTTCAAAACCTCCAGATAAATAAGGTAGTGCAAAGTCTCCAACATCACCGTCTATTCTTGGCGATTGTGTGGCACTATTTTGTACGTCAGAATAAGCTATGACGTTTAAAAATCTAGCTACTCCTGCAGCAAGAATATTTATTGCTACACCTGAAACAATATGATCAACCTGAAAAGATACAGTAGCAATTGCATGAATTAGACCAAATAATGCTCCCCCTATTATTCCAGCTAATACTCCATACCATGGTCCAAAACTATATGCTCCCCAGGCACCAAACCATGTACCCATAATCATCATGCCTTCTAGGCCAATATTTACAACCCCTGTCCTCTCAGAAAACATTCCTCCTAAACCTGCCAAACAAATAGGAATTGCTAATCTGATAGCTGCTCCGAATGTACCGCTTGTTGTCAACTGTTCGTATTTTTCAATTTGGGCGATTAAGATTACAAAAACTATGGGAAGAATTATTAAGTATCTGTTTTTTAATAAATTAATCATTTCTATCAACCTTTGATGCATCTTTAATTTGTTTGTTTGTAACATATCTTGAAACCACCTCGTAAGAAATAACTACTGTGAATATTATTACTGCCTGCATAATTTTTTCAATTTCTTTAGGTACTCCGTACAAATCTAATATCTGGGCTGATCTTTCAAGGAAGGATAATAATATTGCACCAAAAGCCATACCGATAGGGTGATTTCTTCCAAGTAGAGCCACTGCGATTCCTGCAAAGCCTAAGCCTGAGGGAAAGTCAGTAGTATATTTAAAAAAATAGCCAGTTAGCGGTGCCATTCCTACTAATCCGGCAAATCCTCCAGAAATCATCATTGCAAGTATTGTAAGTCTTGCTGGATTTGCACCACTAAACTTTGCTGCCATAGGACTAGAACCTGTAGCTCTCAAGTCAAATCCAAGTGAAGTTTTCCATACTATCCAATAGTAAATAAAGCCAATTATGAATGCTCCAATTAAAAAACCGTGAAGATTAGGTAAATCCTCAATTCCAAAAATTTTATTTAGAGAAGGAATTCTTGCGCTCTCACTTAAAAGGTTGGTTTGAGGAGCGGTTGTTGAAAGTTCGACTTTTTCAAAAAAGATATTTGCCAACAGATACGCAATAATGCCTGTACCTATATAGTTCAGCATTATTGTAGAAATTACTTCGTGAACACCTTTTTTAACTTTCAAATATCCAGCTATTCCCGCCCATGTAGCTGAAGAAAGAACTGCGACGAAAATTATCAAAGAAATATGAAGAGCAGATGGAAGGGCAACTGCTGCACCTAATGCCGCAGATAAAAGTGCACCTAAGAGATACTGAGATTCTACTCCAATGTTAAAAAGTCCCATCTTAAATCCAACGGCAACAGCAACAGCAGAAATATAAAGAGGCACTGATCTGTTCAAAATCGAAACTATTGACTTTCCAGTTTTACCATAATCGTACATTAGAGTAAATGTTTCAAACGGATCCTCACCGATTAGATATAAAATAGTAATGGAAAGACCAAAAGCAACAAATAATGCAAATATAGGTGCCAACAATGAAGCTAATCTTAATGAGAGTTTCATGATTTTAAACCAGTCATGTAGCCTCCGAGTAGTTCGGGAGTTGCGTCTTGTGGATTTATTTCTTTAACAAATTCACCTTCGTAAATTACATGAATTCTATCTGAGAGGCCGATTAGTTCATCTAGATCAGCTGAGATTAGCAATACTCCAAGACCACTATCTCTTGCATCTCTTAATTTATTCCAAATTAGAGACTGTGCGCCAATGTCGATTCCTCGTGTTGGCTGTGAAGCAATTAGTAGCTTTGGATTATCTTCAAGTTCTCTGCCAACAACAAATTTTTGTTGGTTACCTCCCGATAGTGCCAAAGCGAGAGTTTTATTACCTGGAGTTCTAACATCATAGTTTTCAATTACTAATTGGGAGTCTTGATTTGCCTGGCTATATATAATATTTGAATATTTTGACTTATATGCAGACGTTGATTGACGTCCAAGTATCATGTTTTCAGAAAGAGAAACATCCATTAGCAAGCCTTGTGATTGCCTATCCTCAGGAATGAAGCTTATGCCAAACTCTCTTCTTTCTCTGGTATTCAGTAGATTTATTTCTTGATTATTAAGAGTAATTTTACCTTTTTCAATTGGAAAAACTCCCAGTATAGACTCTGCTAACTCTCTCTGGCCATTTCCTTCTACACCAGCTATACCAACAATTTCACCTTGTTTTATTGAAAAATTTATATTCTTAAACGCTTTTTTTCCATCAACTGTTGTAGATGTAATGTCTTCAACTGACAGTGCATTTTCTTCTCTGGGTTTATTTTCTCGTTTAGGTGGTGATGGAAGATTTTCACCAATCATCATTTCAGCTAATTCAATTTTTGATACATTATTTGCTTGTACGGTATCAATATACTTCCCAGCTCTCATTACAGATATTTCATCTGCTATCTCTAGAACTTCATCTAGTTTGTGAGAAATAAATAAAATAGTCACACCACTATCTTTTAATTGCTTTAAATTTGAAAATAGTTCTTTAACCTCTTGTGGAACTAAAACTGCTGTTGGCTCATCAAGAATTAAAATTTTAGCACCTCTAAAAAGAACTTTTATAATCTCGACTCTTTGTTTTTCTCCAACTCCTAATTCGTCAATCATCGATGCAGTTTCAAGTGGCATTGAGTATTTGTCAGTAATAGCATCTATCTCTTTTCTATACTTAGATTTATTCATTTTTTTTAGAGACGCCTTGTCAATTCCAAGGACAATGCTTTCAAAAACAGATAAATTATCTGCCAACATAAAGTGTTGATGTACCATACCTATACCTTTGGATATGGCGTCTTTAGGGGATAAAAACTTTACTTGTTCTGAAAAAATATTTATTGACCCTGAATCTTGTTTTTGCATGCCGTATAAAATCTTCATAAGTGTTGATTTTCCAGCACCATTTTCTCCAACAATTGCGTGAATTGTTCCTTGTTTAATATTAAGACTGATATCATCATTTGCTTTTACGCCTGGAAATGATTTTGAAATATTAGAAAGTTTTATTGCTAATGTCATATTTTAATATAAAGTAAAGTCCTAGAAATTTGTTCCTAGGACTTTAACTTCTAATCCCCTTACGGAGTAGCAGGTACTGTTATTTCTCCGCTAATAATTTGAGCTTTGTAAGCTTCAAGTTCGTCAACAATGTCGTCAATATATCCACCTGTGGTTGAATATCCAACACCGTCTACTGATAAATCAAAGACTGTAACGCCACCAGTAAAGGTTCCGTTTACTACAGCTTCAATAGTGTTATAAACTGCAACATCAACTCTTTTTATCATTGATGTGAGAATATAAGGTGCAAGTTCAGAAGAAACGGTTTTCGCTTGATCTGCATCAACACCAATTGCCCATACTTTTGTACCAGTTGTTTCTGAAACTTCTTTAGCAGCTTCAAATAAACCATTTCCAGCACCACCAGCTGCATGATAAATTATATCAGCGCCAGATTCGTATTGAGCTAAAGCAATTTCCTTTGCTTTGGAAGGTTGGTTAAATCCATCAAAATCTGGTGGATAAGTTACGTACTTAACATCTACAGTACAATCTGCACACGATGCAGCTACACCAGCAGCAAAACCAGCTTCAAATTTTTGTATTAATGGAAATTCTACTCCACCAATGTAACCAATTTTTTTAGTTGTAGTTTTAAGACCAGCAGCTACACCTACTAGGAAAGATCCTTGCTCTTCAGCAAATACCATTCCTGATACGTTTGTAGGGTCAACCGCAGAGTCAATAATTCCAAAGCTAATATCTGGATTAGCTGTTGCAACTTCTGTCATCGCATCAGCAAACAAGAAACCAACACCAATAATTAGATCTTTTCCTTGATCAGCTAATAGACTTAAAAGTTCCGGTCTGTTTTCTCCACCTTCATTAGGTTCAAGATCAATACCATCTACTCCCAGTTCCATTATTGCTTTCTCTAGTCCAGCATATGCCATGTCATTAAAAGATAAGTCTCCTCTTCCTCCAATGTCATAAACTACCCCTACAGAGGCTGTAGGCTCTGCTGGTGCTACTTGTGCTGCTGTAGTAGCTGGGGACTCTAAAGTTTCCTCGACTACCTCTTCAACAACTTCCTCTTCTGCTGTATCAGATCCGCCACAAGCAGATAAAATCAACATAAGAGATAGCAAAACTAAAGAATATTTTCTTTTTTTTGTTATCATTTATTTACTCCTTCATTATTTAAATAATGATTAGTTCAGTTTATCACTTTATGTAGAACAGTAGAATCAAGATGGAAGTATTTTTATTTTTAAGGGAGTAGTGATGAAGTTTTTGTTATTATTGCAAACAATTTGTTGTCATCAACTTTATTCATCCAGTGTACATTTTTATCTCTACCAGATATTTCATTAGTATCTACTAATGTTTGACCTAGAGTAAGTTCTGAAGAGGTCTCTACCTCAACATTTACAAAGTTTCCTGTTGTCAAAGAACTGTCAACCAGATATGCAGTCACAAATGCATCGTGTACCGGGGTTCCATCTGGAAACTTTTTCTTAACAATCTCCAAATTTGCCAATTTAGACATTAAGCCAACGAGAAATTCGGACGTTTTCGTTTTTGTTTCAGATATATTTTGTATTCTATCCGAAGTTGAAATTGCTTGGTGGGTAACGTCTAATCCCATCATTACTAATCTTATGCCAGAGTGTAAGACAACCTCCGCAGCATCAGGATCTACTAAAATATTAAATTCTGCCGCAGGTGTTGTGTTCCCACCTGTGGCACTTCCACCCATAAAAATTATTTGTTCGATATTTTCTGAAATTTCAGGCTTTTCAATTAACGCCTTTCCGATGTTCGTCATTGGACCAAGTACACATAGAGTTACCTTTTCATCAGAGCTTGATATAGATTGTTTTAAAAAGGAAACTGCATCTAAGTTCTCTTCAGTTTTTGATGGTTGTGGGAAGGGAACTCCTCCTAAACCATCCGTACCATGAACCCACTCAGCAGTTAAAAGTTCTCTTTTCAAGGGAGTGCTTTCGCCTTTATAAACGTGTATGTTATTTCTACCAGCATGCTCAAGAATTCTTAGGGCATTTTTAGTTCCTACTTTTACTCCAACATTGCCTGCTACTGTTGTTATGCCTAAGATTTCTTCATCTGTAAAGTGTGCCAAAGCAATTAAAATTGCTACTGCATCATCAGTACCCGGATCGGTATCAATTATTATTCTCATTTGAGTTAGTTAAACTATGACTCGGAATCAGCAAAGTCAACTGGTGGCTCAGTTGGAGCCTCGACTGCTTCAAATTCTAGAATGCCCTCTTCAGAATTGAGTGATATTACTACTGTTGAACCTGCCTTGTATTTACCTTGAAGTAGCTCCTCAGATAAAGGGTCTTCTAAAAGTCTTTGTATGGACCTACGCAAAGGCCTAGCTCCAAATTCTTTATTGTACCCTTCTGTCGCTAGGTAAGCTTTGGCTTCTTCAGATAATACAATTTCTAGGTCGGAGTTTTTAAGCTGTTTGTGCACTCTATCTAACATTAAATCTACTATCTCCGTAACTTCTTCAACGGTAAGCTGATGAAATACAATTGTTTCATCAATTCTATTGAGAAACTCTGGTTTGAAGTATCTTTTAAGCTCTTCGCCCACTTTGGATTTCATTTTTTCATAGGAGCCTGTATCAGTAAGGTTGCTAAATCCAATATTTTTACTTAAATCTTTAGTACCAAGGTTGGAAGTCATGATAATTACTGTATTTTTAAAATCAACAGTTCTACCTTGTGCATCAGTTAACCTTCCATCTTCTAGTATTTGCAAAAGAGTATTAAAAACATCTGGATGAGCTTTTTCAACTTCATCAAGCAATACGATACTGAATGGTTTTCTTCTAACGGCTTCTGTTAGTTGACCACCCTCATCGTATCCTACATATCCCGGAGGTGAACCAATCAATCTACTGACTGTATGCTTCTCCATGTATTCAGACATATCAATTTGTATTAACGAATCTTCATCTCCAAAAAGAAACTCTGCTAAAGCTTTTGCAGTTTCGGTTTTACCAACACCGGACGGTCCGAGGAAAATAAAAGATCCAGATGGTCTTTTAGGGTCCTTTAATCCTGATCTAGTTCTTCTTATTGCTTTAGAAACAGCGATAATAGCTTCATTTTGCCCAACTATTCGTTTATGTAATTCATTTTCCATCTCAAGCAATCTTGCAGTTTCTTCTTGGGTTAATCGGTGTACAGGTATCCCTGTCCACTGTGCTAATACTTCTGCAATCTCTTCTTCATCAATAACCATTTCAACATCTGTGGAAGAAACTCCTTCTAGGGAGTCAATTTCTTCAAGTAACATTTTTTCCTGGTCACGAATTTGGGCTGCTTTTTCAAAAAGTTGTGATTGAACAGCGTCAATTTTTTGCTCTCTGAAGTTTTTTAATTTATCAGAAAGTTCTTGTTTATCTGGATCTAATGGTTTTTTATAAACTCTCATACGGCTTCCTGCTTCATCTATTAAATCGATAGCTTTATCTGGTAAAAACCTATCGGAAATATAGCGATCAGCCATATTTACCGCAGAAGCAATTGCTTGATCTGTAAACCTGACTCCATGATGAACTTCATATCTGTCTTTTAGACCACCTAATATTTCGATTGCATCAGACAAGTTTGGTTCATCGACTTTAACAGATTGAAAACGTCGTTCTAAAGCAGCATCTTTTTCAAAATGCTTTCTAAACTCTTCAAGAGTTGTAGCTCCTACAGTTTGCAACTCTCCTCTGGCCAACATCGGCTTAAGGATTGATGCAGCATCGATTGCACCCTCTGCAGCTCCAGCACCAACTAATGTGTGTATCTCATCAATAAAAAGAACTATGTCTCCTCTAGTTTTAATTTCTTTTAAGACTTTTTTGAGTCTTTCCTCAAAATCTCCCCTGTATCTTGATCCGGCAACAAGCGATGAGAGGTCTAAGGTATAAATTTGTTTACCTTGAAGTGTTACAGGAATATCACCAGATACAATTTTTTGTGCTAATCCTTCTACTATTGCAGTTTTACCTACACCAGGTTCACCAATAAGAACGGGATTGTTTTTTGTTCTTCTGGATAAAATTTGCATAACTCGTTCAATTTCAGTTGATCTACCAATCACTGGGTCTAATTTGCCTTCTTTTGCCATCCTTGTTAAATTTCTACCAAATTGATCTAATATCGCAGATCCCGTACCAGATCCAGGTCGTTCTCTACCACCTGTTGAGGCAGATTGTGGTTTTTTATCTTCTCCGGATGAGGAAATGAGTTTGATAACTGTTTGTCTGACCTGGGAAAGTTCTGCACCTAGTTTTTTTAACACCTGGGCAGCAACTCCTTCGCCTTCTCGAATAAGTCCTAATAAAATATGTTCAGTACCTATGTAGTTGTGCCCGAGTTGGAGGGCTTCTCTTAGTGAGAGTTCTAAAACTTTTTTAGCTCTTGGTGTAAAAGGTATATGACCACTTGGGGATTGTTGTCCTTCACCTATTATCTCAACAACTTCTGATCTTACAGAATCAATATTTATGCTGAGCTCTTCTAGAGCTTTTGCGGCATGGCCTTCACCTTCTTGAATAAGACCAAGAAGAATATGTTCTGTGCCTATGTAGTTATGATTTAGTCTTCTTGCTTCCTCTTGTGCAAGAACAACTACTCTACGGGCTCTATCTGTAAATCTTTCAAACATACGTTTATATTAATAAGTCTCTGTTTATACGCCTAAATGAAAATTACATGTATTTATAGAAATAACTTATTCTATAAATATGGATTCAAACCAACTGCAAAACATTATTCCCCTGCCCAGTTTATGGGAAAACCTGGAAATATTGGAAAAACGTCTTTATGAAGTAACAATTTCAGAAGATCCGTACCTAACAGAAATCTCTCAATATTTAATACAAGCAGGTGGAAAAAGATTTAGACCACTTATTGCCCTTTTATCAGGTGAATTAGGTAGCGGAGATAAAGAAAAAGTAATAGATGCTGGAATATCAGTTGAGTTAATTCATTTAGGAAGCTTGTATCACGATGACGTGATCGACGAGGCAACAACTAGAAGGGGTGTTGAGAGTACAAATCGTAAGTGGAATGCAACGCTTGCTATTTTGGCGGGTGATTATTTATTGGCTAGGTCTTCAGAACTTGCAGCAGATAATCTAGGTCTTGAATCAGTTAAATTACTTGCATCAACTTATGCTGAGTTAGTTGTAGGTCAAACAAAAGAAGTCCAATTTTCATTTAATACTACACATTCTACTGACGATTATCTTGAGGTAATCGGAGGAAAAACAGCTAGCTTAATTAGAACCAGTGCAAAACTTGGTGCTATGGCTTCAGATTGTAATAGTAATGTTACAGAGGCAATAAGTTCTTGGGCTTGGCATAATGGAATAATTTTCCAAATTACTGATGATATTTTAGATTTAAACTCTGATAGTGAAACCTTAGGTAAGCCTGCTGGAAATGATATTTTGGAGGGGACTTATACTTTGCCCGTACTTCTGGCACTTGAAAAAAATCCCAAAAAAATAGAAGAAATTCTTCAGCGCGTAAAGAATTCTGAATTAGAGCTCTCAGCTGTATTAAATGAATTTAATAATGACGAAATTATCGAGGAGTCTAATAAATTTGTGAACTATCATTTTAAAAAAAGTAATGAAGCTATAAAAAATATAGAAAATAAAAAGATTTCAGATATTTTGAATAACCTTAACGAATATTTACTTCAAAGGAGTAATTAATTCTCTGGCTTTAAGTGAGGAAAAGCTACCACTTCTCTGATTGATGTATTTCCAGTGAGCATCATCACAAATCTATCAATTCCAAATCCAAGCCCACCTGTAGGAGGTAAGGCATGCTCTAAAGCCTCTATATAATCCATATCTTCAACATGTGCCTCCTCGTCACCTAATTCTTTTTTTTGGGCCTGAGATTTTAATCTATTTTCTTGCTCAATTGGATCAATTAGCTCAGAAAACCCATTTGCAAGTTCACTTCCAAATGCAAACAATTCAAATCTTTCGGTTACATTAGGGTTATCTTTATTATTTCTAGCAAATGGTGACACCTCTACTGGATAGTCTGTTATAAAAGTTGGGTTTATTATATTTTCTTCAACATATCTTTCGAATAAATCATAAACGAGAAGGCCTATAGTTTTAGAATCCTCGCTGAATTCAATATTGTTTGTATTCAACTCTTTAATAGTATGATTTAGGTCTGAATCAAATTCAATTTTTAGGTTTACATACTCTGAGACTAATGAAAACATTGATGCTTTTTCCCATGGAAAAGAGAAGTCTGCTTTTTTTCCATCAAAAGAAATTTCATGGCTTAACTGCAAATCTGTAAATACTGCTGAACACATGTCTTCAACCATCTTTATAACACCTTCTACATTTGTGTATGCTTCATAACTCTCCATCATTGTAAATTCCGGTGAATGTGTCTGATCTATCCCTTCATTTCTAAAAACGCGACCTAGCTCAAAAACTTTTTCAAAACCCCCAACTATCATTCTTTTCAAATAAAGTTCTGGCGCAATTCTTAAATACATATCAACATCCAGAGCGTTATGGTGGGTTATAAATGGCTTTGCAATTGCACCCCCTGCTTTAGGTTGTAAAATTGGAGTCTCAACTTCTATGAATTCCTTGGCATGCATAAAGTTTCTTATCGAATTAATAACTTTTGATCTTGTCTCTATAGTCTGCTTAGCGTCTGGGTTAACTATAAAATCTAAATACCTTTGACGAAATCTAGTTTCCTTGTCCTTCAAGCCATGCCATTTTTCAGGCAAAGTTCTTAGAGACTTTGACAATATCGTACTACTAATTACCTTTACGGAGAGTTCTCCTTTTTTTGTTTTCATGACTTCTCCCTTAACACCAACGATGTCTCCAGAATCATATTTAGAGAAATGTAAACTCTCTTCATCTGGCAAAGTTTTCGAATCAACAAGTAGTTGAATTTTTCCAGAATAATCAACCAAATCATAAAATGAGAGCTTTCCAAAAGATCTACCATTTAAAATCCTGCCATGGATTTGAACTTTAACTCCCGAATGCTCTGCATCTAATAAGTCGTTGTGCCTATTAATAATATCTGCTATTTTAGATCCTCCAGTGAACTGAGTTGGAAATGGGTCTTTGCTGTGTTCAAGAAAATATTGAATTTTCTCTAATCTTAGGTCATAGATTTCTTTTTCTGATTTTGAAAAATTGCTCATTTACATAGCTTAATTATTTAAATTATATATTTCTTCAAGTCCATCTAGAGTTAGATTTTTTTCATAGGATGAATTTATGTTTAATGCTGGTTGAATTAAAGTTCCCAGCCCACCAGTTATTACCACACCGGGAGAAAGTTCAGACTCTAAGATGATTTTTTCTAGCATTGAATCAATCATTGATGCATGGCCCAGAACTAAACCACTCTGGATTGCTTCATAAGTATTTTTTCCAATAACTTTTCCAGGTTCTTTAAGTTCAACAGATTTAAGGGAAGACGTCCTCGAAATTAATGCATCTAAGCTTATTTTAATGCCGGGAGCTATAGACCCACCAAGATATTCTTTGTTACTGTTAACAACATCAAAAGTTGTGGCAGTTCCTAAATCTACAATTACAACTTCTTTGTTTATCTTTTTAAAGCCGCCAACAGAATTTGCAATTCTATCGGGTCCTAATTCTTTTGGATTGTCAATGTTTACTTTTAAGCCAGTTTTTACACCAGGCCCTACTACTAAAACATCTTTAGATGTAAATTTATTTATTGCCGATACAACACTTTCCGTAATCTGAGGTACTACAGAACAGACTATTGCCCCATCAACAATCTCATCATTAGTTTTTGATAGATCAATCGTTGTATTAAACATCATAAATAATTCATCTGAGGTGATAGTTTTTCTCGTCGTGTAGCGATAGCTTTCCCATTTGCTCGAATTGCCAACACCAACAGTAGTTTCACTGTTACCAATATCTATTGCTATAATTTTTTTCATTTAAATTTCCACTCTAAAATCAATATTATCAATTAATCTAATACCCTCTACATATCCTGCAATAATAATTATTGCATTTGTAGTCTCTTCAGTTAATTTACTAAAGGTATTTTTGTCTAAGATGTGAAGATAATCAACTGTGAGATTGCGGTCCTTATTTTGCTCAAGTGCATAATTAATTGATTGATTAACATCTCGAGTTTGAAGATACTCCTCTTTGAGAGTATCTAGATGTCTCTTTAGTCCAGTGGCTGCAACTAATCCCTGGTCACTTAAAAGTTGATTTCTACTACTTAGAGCCAATCCCTTAGAGTCTCGGATAATATCTCCTTCAAGCAGCTCAATATCTAAATTATTTTTACCTACATACTGTTTTATAAGAAACAATTGCTGTGCATCCTTTTTTCCAAAAATTGCTTTCCTTGGTTGCACAAGTTCAAAGAGTCTATTAACTACTGTTAGTACCCCGTCGAAGTGTCCTGGTCTCGACTTTCCTTCATATTTTTTTCCAATGCTTCCTGAGTGAATTATGTTCTTAAAATTTTGTCCATATACATATTCTTTGTCAGGTGTAAATAAATAATCGATTTTTGAGTTATTTAGAATATCAAAGTCTTTTTCAATGTCTCTGGGATATTTTTTGAAATCGTTAGAGTCGTTAAATTGTTTTGGATTTACAAAAATTGATACGACTATTTTTAATTCAAACTGCTTTGCATTTTCAATTAACGAAAGATGACCTCTGTGTAAAGACCCCATTGTGGGAATAAAAAAAAGTTTCTCCTGAAGCATTTCATTCGTTATTTGTTTTATATGTTTCACATTTATCGTGCCCTTTAATGGTGCCCGTAATTACTTGTAGCTAATATTACCCTTTTTTTCTACTTTCTGATCATTTATATCGAGGTAAGAAAGTTCAGAAATATCAATAATTTCACTTAAAGGTTCAATTACAAATAACCTATTTCTCCAATCATAGTGTGGGATAGTTAGTTCATCTAAGGAGACAGATTCGCCTTTAAAAAAAATGATATCTATATCTATAAGGCGGGGTCCGTAGCGAATGCTTTTTTGTCTTCCAAGTTTTTTTTCAATAAATTTGATATCTCTCAACAAATCTAAAGCTGTGTTTAAATAATTTATTTCTACAACCATATTATAAAAATTTCTTTGGTCATTTACCAGCAATGCCTCTGACTCATAAACTGAAGATATTAGCTTTACTTCAGAAATCTTTTCAAGCTCAATTAAAGCATTTTTCAAATTATTTTTACGATCGCCAATGTTTGACCCTAAAGAAAGAACTACTCCTGGATAATTATCCACTGTATGTAACACTAATATCTTGTGTCTTTTTACTGAGTGGTGTGTTTGGTTTGTGAACTGTCACTATTAATTTTTTGATTTTTGAACTTTTTAATTTTGAATGTATAAACTCTGCTAAGGTCTCAATTAGATTAAATGATGAAGATGAAACTAAATATTCAACTTCTTCTACATACTTTGCATAATCAATAGTAGAACTTATTGAATCTTCCTTAACAGTTTCATTTTTAAGAATTATTTGTAAATCAATTAAAAACAGTTGTTCTTTAAGTTTTTCAGAATCGTAAACACCGTGTTTACCGTGTGTAGTTATGCCTTCAATTTTTATGTCAAATGACATGTATTAAGCAGTAGGGATTAAAGCTATCGCTTTTGGTGAAAGAGGTTTGCCTAAAATACGTTCAAGAATTGTCCTAGAAAAAATAGGATCATCCAAAAGCTTTGAATAAATCAAATATCCAGCCAAAATACCGGGTACTTCCTCATCAAGATACTCTCTATGAATCAGAAGCTTTCTTTCTTTGTCAGAAAGTGCTTCTTTTATAGCTTCAAAAATGACTGTGATTGATTCTACTGGAGGATTTTCTCCTAATGGAAAATGATAGGTTCTAAATCCTACTTCTTGATAATTTGTTAAATTAAAATCTGTTTCAAGTAACGAAAAAATTGAATTGATGCCGTTGCTTTTCAACCACTGAACTTCTTCTTCTCTTCTAATTTTTCTCGAGGTTAAACCTCCACCGCCTATACATTCAGATACAGCTAATTTTCCTTCGATTATCCAGTGAAAATCGTTCGGTTTTAGTCCTGCCATTTTTAGCCTTTCCTAGGTGTTAAACCATAGTAGTTTAACAAATTTTTTAATCAATGAAGTGGGTCCTGATCAAAGATACTCCCTGTTTTTCACAGTAAGTAAATAATTCTTGGTCAGAGGCTTTTAGTAATTTTGTAAACTTTTTCTTTGAATATCCAACTACTAACGGATACCCTCCTACAAACTGGTCAATAGAGTCTAAGAGTTTTGCAGATTGTTCTTGAGTTTTCCCAAAACCTAATCCCGGATCAATAGCTATCTGTTCTTTCCTGATGCCTTTGCTCAACACATAATCAACTTGTCTTTTCAGATCTTCCTTAACCTCCTTTACGACATCTTTATACTCTATTTTTTCATGCAAGAAAGAGGATTTGTGACTCCTGTGGCAAATGATTAACCCTGATGAATACTTCTTAATAATATCCATCATATTTTCATTTCTAGAACCTGAAACATCATTCACAACGATAAAATTATTTTTTAGGGCTTCCTCAGCAACGATTGGGTTAAATGAGTCTATTGAATAATGAAATGTATCATTTTTAGATTGTACGAATGTATTTAATCTTGAAACTTCCTGCTCTGTCTCTATCATGGTGAAGTTTGGTTTTGTAGACATACAGCCAATATCGAGAAACTTTATATCCCTTTTTGATGCTGATTCAAACACTTTGGGAATGGTGTCTACTTTGTTGAGCAACCCATCACCACTGAATGAATCACTAGTTATATTTACTATTCCAAGTAAATTGTTAGAAAGATTTTTTAAAAATTTATCCCAGGAAAACAACTTACTTGAAATTTGTTAGTGCTTCTGATCTAAGTGAGTAATCTAACTCGTAAACTCCTGTGCTAAAAGTTGTGATAACGTCTGAAATAGAACTTTTAGGATTCATTAAATCTGCACAAAGATGCTTTGCAGTTACTCTTGTTAAAACACCCTCTGGGTTTAATTCTTCTTGAATAATCTCAGCTACCATTTGCGTAATCTTCTCCTGAAGAGTTAGGTCATTCGATAGATAATAAATTAAATCGCTAAATTTAGAAATACCAGCAATTTTATTTTTTGGAAATACAGCGATGTCAAAAGAACCAAAGAAAGGAAGTAAATGATGTTCACATAAACTCACGAATGGAATGTTACTTAAATATATTGGCTGACTGTGGGTAACATCATCAAGACTCGAAAATATTTCTGTTAAGTCAGATAAATTTTTTGAGAGCTTTTTTTCTATTTCTTTAGTAAATTTTTGTGAAATAGCTAACGACTCTTCTTTAGACTTTTTCGTAGTTTCTTGAATCAAGTTTGATAAATTTGTATACATTTCTTGATCATTATTAAGTTTTGTCACTATGCCAACTTGAGAGTCTTGCCAGAACCCTGTATTTTCACTTTTTTTATAGATTTAAAAATTCTTGACACCTCTTCTTTGTCAATAGTTTCTTTATCCATTAAGACTTCAACCATAGAATCCATTTGCTTCTTAAATTTTCTAAGAATTTTACCCGCTATCGCATGTGCATCATTAAGAAGTACTTTTACCTCTTCATCTATTGCTGAAGCAACTTCATCAGAATAATCTTGTTGTCTTCCGTAATCCCTTCCAAGAAAAACTTCATTTGAACCCTTGCCGAATAACATTGGGCCGAGTTTTTCACTCATTCCAAATTCCATGACCATTTTTCTTGCAATATCAGTAGCTTTTTCAATGTCATTGGATGCACCTGTTGTTGGGTCTTTAAAAATTAACTCTTCTGCAACTCTCCCACCCATCAACATTGCTAATCTATCTTTTAACTCTGCTTTTGAAGAAAGATATTTTTCAGAATCAGGGAGGGCTTGAGTGTACCCCAATGCTCTACCTCTTGGGATAATTGTAACTTTGTGGATAGGATCTGCATTTGGCAATGCCCACCCAACCAAAGCATGACCAGTTTCATGATAAGCAATGATTAACTTTTCATCATCGCTCATTAGTCTACTTTTTTTCTCTGGACCAGCTAACACTCTATCAATAGAATTTTCTATATCTAAGTTTGATATAGTCTTTTTGTCTTTTCTAGCAGCTAATAAAGCAGATTCATTCAATAAGTTTGCTAAGTCTGCACCTGTAAATCCAGGTGTTTGTTTAGCAATTGTCTTTAGGTCTATATTTTTTGCTAATGGTTTGTCTTTTGAATGAACTTTTAGAATTTGTGTCCTTCCTTCAAGATCTGGTCGATCAACAATAACTTGCCTATCGAACCTTCCGGGTCTCAATAATGCTGGATCTAAAACATCTGGTCTATTTGTAGCAGCCATAAGTATTACTCCCTGGTTAGATTCAAATCCATCCATTTCTACAAGAAGTTGATTTAAAGTTTGCTCTCGCTCGTCATGCCCTCCTCCAAGACCTGCTCCACGCATTCTTCCAACTGCATCAATTTCATCAATAAAAATAATTGCAGGAGAAGAATCTTTTGCTTTTTTAAATAGGTCTCTTACTCTACTTGCTCCAACTCCAACAAACATTTCTACAAAGTCAGACCCAGAAATGCTAAAGAATGGCACATTAGACTCACCAGCTACAGCTCTTGCGAGTAAAGTCTTTCCTGTTCCAGGAGGGCCAACTAGAAGTACTCCTTTTGGAATCTTTGCACCTAGGTTATTAAATTTTTCTGGAGATTTGAGGAACTCTTTTATTTCCTCTAGTTCTTCTTTTGCTTCCTCTGCCCCTGCAACATCTTTGAAAGTAACTTTTGGAGCTTCTTCATCCATTTCTTTTGCTTTGGATTTGCCAAACTGCATAATCTGATTTCCATTAGTTCTAACTTGAGAAAACATATAGAACATAAATCCTGCAAGAAAAAGCCATGGAAGAAATGCTATGAAATACTCTTGAAATCCAGCTGGTTCTGTATCTGTGCTTAGTTCAATGTCTTCATTTATAAGTAACTGAAATATTTCACCTTCAAATCCTTCAGGATATTCAGTCTTAAAAACTTCCGTTTTCTCTTTTACTTCAAAATGTAATGTATTGGACTGCTCTTTAATTATTGCTTTAACTATTTGTTTTTCATTAATTAGCGATTTAAATTCTGAAAAAGAGACTTGTTCTGGGGCATTGATGTTTTCGTTATATTGTTGTACACCGAGAAAAATTAATAAGCCTAAAGCAGCATATAAAAAAAATGGTCTGTTTTTATTTTTTTCTTTATTTTCCATTATTAACTAATTTAATACTGACACGTTTAAAAGTAATTGCGAAATCTAAGAAAGTACACCTAAGTATGGAAGCTCTCTATATTTACCGTTGTAATCTAGGCCATACCCAACAACAAATTCTGGACCTATAGTGAAACCTTTATATTTTATGTCTACTGGAATTTGTTGCTTGTCTTCTTTAATAAATGTACATAAGATTTCGACACTTTTGGGATTTCTTGATTTTAAAACTTCAAGTAAGGAAGAGAGCGTAAGGCCAGTGTCAAAAATATCTTCTACAACCAAAATATTCTTACCTGTTATGTCTATGTCTAAATCTTTTTCAATCTTAACTTGCCCAGTAGATTCAGACCCTTCATAGGAAGAAATACTCATGAATTCAAAAGTGACATCTACCTTTAAATTCTTGGCAAGATCAGATACTGTAATGAAAGATCCTTTTAAAATCCCTAAAATAATTACTTCATCATTTTGGTAGTCTTTATTAATTAGATCTGCAAGTTCTTGTATTTTATCTTGTATTTTTTCCGCAGAAATTAATTCTCTAGTAACTTTCAAATTTATCCTTTTGCACTGAAGCAACAATTATATGTGAAAAATCATTTTTTTGAAAGTCAAGAGCCTTATCAGATTTTCTAATACCGGGAATCCAAATAATTTCGTTCTCTAATAGTACAACCGGCCAGACTTCTCTCATTAATCCTCTGATGCCGAAGGACCTCATTACTTCAGATACTTTCTGGTTACTGTCGTTGATTTGTATTTTGTCACCGTTTTTAAGTGTTCTTGTTAAAATTCTCTCCTCCTGCGTGGGAACTGCGATATTCCAATTATTATAAAATGGCACACTAGGATGTTTAGACAAGTTAAGGTATCCATAATTAAATTCATGTTGTTTTTTTTGTTCAACCCACAATTTTTTATTGATAAAAATTAAAAGTGAAGAAGACTTTATACAATACCACTCACTAGTAAAACTTGTCTGCTTGCCTGTTCTAATCACTTCTTTTATTTTCTCAAGATCTTTTGATTCCATTCCTGATAGGCCAATGGCTTTTCCAATTAATGAAAACAAAGAAAGTAGTTCCGGATTCTTAAAATTTATCATTGAAATTGGAAGCTCTATATAGCCTTTGCTTAGCTTAACAAATTTTAATATTGGTATATTCTGTGGAAGTAAATACTCCACTTCTGAAATAATTTGTTTAACTTTTTCTTCAAGTGAGCCAGTAAATCTTTCTTGTACTTCTTTGAAAATATTATTTCTTATCCAGTTTCTATTTATTTCTTGATTAAAGTTAGTCTCATCATTTAAATATTCAATTTTATTAATTTCAGCGTAAGCAATTACTTCTTGTTTTGAGACATCCAATAGAGGTCTGAGTGTCCTGTTGACCCTATGAGGCGTAGACTTTAATCCTTGTAAGTGGGTGCCTCTGAATATATTTAAAAAAAATGTTTCAACTTTATCCGAAAGCGTGTGTCCAAATAGAAGATATTCATCCTCTTCAATATTTAAATATAATTCATTAATTCTAATATTTCTCATCTGTGTTTCAGATGAATTTGGCTCAAGTGAAGTTTGCAAGGAGACAAAATCAAGATTAAATTCACTAGCTATGTGTTCTGCCTGAGATTCAAGTTCGTTTGAATGTTTCTGATTGTGATTTACAAATAATGTTCTAACATTTTTACAATACTTTTTTGCTAGATGAGCAAGTACCGCACTATCAACCCCACCACTTAAAGCTATGACATATTTTTTTTCAATATCAATGTTTAATAAAAATTTTTCTTCGATTTGATTAGACATTCATCACTAGGAATATTTTTACTATTCTTTAACCTTATATCTTGTTCTGGTGACCTGTCTAAAATATTGAACTACATTTCCAAGAATTACCAAAGTAGCTATAGCAACTGATGTTGGAATAAGGAACTTGTAAGTCCATGCAGGATCTTCAGGTTCTTCAATTTCCTCTTCAATTACTATTGCTGGAATAGGTAATTCATTTTCACTGTTGTGATCGTCTGCCAAAGCTGTTGCAGGAAAAATTAAGCTCCAAACACTTATATACATAATTAATTTTTTCACATAAAAAGACTAGTTAATTATTTGTGAAATACGATTAAATTTCAAAGTTATTTTGAGCCGAAGGAGGGAATTGAACCCTCGACCTGCTCATTACGAGTGAGCTGCTCTACCACTAAGCTACCTCGGCAATAATTTCAGTCCTAAAATTGAAAATCCCAGTTGATCTTGCGACCTTCTGGGACTTTCTTACTATCTTCTTTTCAATCTTGCGATTTTTTTTCAGATAGTTATATAAAAATAGCTTCTCGAATAAAGAAATACAAAAAAAAATAAACTTATTTTTCGCGAGATTCTAGAAAGGTTTTAATTGGATACTCGTATAGATTAGGTTCTAACAAAAAACTATCGTGACCTTTTTCAGAATGCAAATGCTCAATTTTTACCGTACAACCATTTTGACTCAAAATTTTAGATAATTGGGTTTGTTGCTCGGGGTAGAAACATACATCTGAGTCAACACTTAAAATTAATACGTCAGTAGATGACAAGTTTGGAAGCAGACTTTCAGGCAACTTGAAATTTTGCCATCCACGTATTATTGATAAATATGATTCAATTGTAAATCTTTCTATAAATTTTTCGCCTTGGTGCATCATATATGATTCCTCAGAGGTTTTTATAAATCCATCTAAATGCTCGGGTTTGTATTTAGTTTCTTCTTTTGCTCTGTTTGCAAGAAGTTCAAGTGAAATATACGTTTTGTGCGCAATCATTCTTGCCAGAGCTAGATACTCTTTTTTTCTATCCTCAGAATTTTTTCCTAAGTTCAATACATAAGCCTGCTCAAGATTGTGCAGTAGTTGCAATGTAGAAATTTCAAATCCACTAGAAATTGAAATAATTTTTTTAACAAAATTAGGAAATCTAGCAGCAAACTCCAGAGCCATCAGTCCTCCAATTGAAGGTCCTACCACAGCATGTAATGATTTAACGCCTAGATGTTCAACTAATTTTTTTTGTGTGTTCTCAATATCTTTAAAATCTATTTCTGGAAATTCTTTTCCTGGATAAAATTGCCCAGAATTTGGTCCCGTGGACCCATAACAACCACCAAGATAATTTGCACATATAACGAAATATTTACTTGTATCAATGGCTCTGTTGGGACCAACAAAGTCATCCCACCAACCAAGTTCTAGTTCATCATTCCATGGAAGATTTGAATCATCAAATTGTTCGTATTCTCCCGCAAGTAGATGGCTTCCGGTTAGGGCATGGAAAACAAGAATTGCATTATCTCCAGATTTTGAAAGTTGCCCATACGTTGTATAGGCTATTTCAACTTCATCTAAAATTAGTCCAGATTCTAATTTAAATTGTTCAATCTGGAGTAGTGATATATTGCTATTTTGAACTTTCAAGTGCCTGCGAAAGATCTTCAATAATATCTTCTATGTTTTCAATACCTATAGATAGTCTAACTAGTTCTGGCGGTGACCCTGCGGCTACTAAAGCCTCATCATCTAATTGAGAATGAGTTGTAGTAGCAGGATGTATTGCTAATGATCTAGTATCTCCAACATTCGCTACGTGTCTAAACATCTTAAGGTTATCAATAAACTTTTGACCAGCCTCTTTTCCACCCTTGATACCAAAAACCACCATAGTTCCACCAGTACCGTTAAGATATTTTTTGGATAATTCATGTGATGGATCATCCTTTAGTCCGGGAAACCTGACCCATTCAACTAAGTCATGGTTGGATAAAAACTCTGCAGCTTTATTTGCATTACTACAATGTCTTTCCATTCTTAGACTAAGGGTTTCAAGTCCTGACATAACTTCAAAAGCGGTGTCAGGTGACATATTGGCTCCTAAGTTTCTAAGCGGAACTGTTCTTAACCTTAAAGAATATGCGACATTACTAAGGTCACCAAGATCATGGCCCCAGCGCATGCCGCCATAGCTAGTATCTGGTTTGTCATAAAGTGGAAAGTTTCCATTTCCCCAATCGAAACCACCTTTTTCTATCACGGCTCCTGCTATAACTCTTCCGTGACCTGACATCCACTTTGTAAGTGAATATACAACAATATCTGCTCCAAAATCAAAAGACTTTTGAAGGGCAGATGTTGTAAATGTCGCGTCAACAATCAAAGGTATGCCATGTTTGTGTGCGATTTCTGAAAGTGCTGATACATCTGCAACTACAAGTCCTGGGTTAGTTACTGTCTCACAATAGACTGCTCTTGTCTTTTCATCTATTTGATCTTCAACAGCTTTTAGATCAGTTATATCTACTTTTTTTGCATTAATTCCATACTCTGGCAAAATATTATCAAACATTGTGTATGTTCCACCATATAGTTGACTAGCTGTAACAAAGTTGTCACCCTGGCTCATAATATTAATTAATGAGTACATTACAGCAGATGTCCCAGATGCTAATGCCACACACATTGCTCCATCCTCTAAAGCAGTTAATCTAGCTTCAAGAGCCCCAACTGTTGGGTTTCCAAGTCTAGAGTAAATGTTTCCAAATTCTTTTAATCCAAACAAGTTTGCAGCGTGCTCAGTATTATTAAATTGATAAGCTGTAGTTTTATAAATTGGCACGGTAATTGAGCCCTCTGAATCAGCATCAGAATCCCAACCCGCATGTAGCAGTTTTGATTCGTATTTCATATGTTTCTCCTTTAAGTTGGAGAGGGTTTTGACTAGTTAGTTGCATTTCTGCCACATCTTCAAGCACCTTGGATAGTCATCCAGGTTGCTGAGGTCTTAACCTTCTCTTAATGTATATTTAAATTATATCAGTCTTTTTATTTGTTTCTAGAAATTTTCTATTTTTTCCCAGTTACGATCGTCATGGCCAAAATGAGAAAATAGTGTATCTGTTCTATAGTCCACATTTAATAGACTTAATCTCTCAATAATTGCAGCAGGTCTCATATCAAACTTTGTAATAAAATCATTGAGCACATTTGACTCTTTTTTTTCTGTGCCAAATGTGTCTACAGATAACTCATAAGGGTCTGCTTTACCAATCGCATAAGCAACTCTAACTTGGCACCTATCAGCTAAATCGTGTGCAACAATATTTTTAGATAGGTGTCTGGCGGCATAAGCTGCTGACCTGTCAACTTTGCTAGGATCTTTTCCAGAAAAAGCTCCTCCTCCCACAGGAACTGAAGGTCCATATGCGTCAACAACAATCTTTCGGCCTGTAAGACCAGTGTCTCCTGCTGGTCCACCTTTTACAAAAGAGCCTGAAGGATTTAAATCTAGAATGAAATCTTCTGAAATGTGTTGTGAAACAATCTCAGTAACTTTTTCGTGTAAATTTTCTAGATCAATACCCACTTGATGTTGTGTTGAAAAAACTACTTTGGTTTTATCACCTCCACTTGTGACTTGAACTTTTGAATCGAGATCAAGCATTGAGTCAGCATTTTGTAGGTCCCATAAGCTTTTTTGAATATTCCTTGATTTATCAAACGTAACAGGCATGAATGACTTGGTTCTGTTGGTTGCATAACCAACCATGATTCCCTGATCTCCAGCTCCTTGATTTTTATCATCTTCAACAGCCGCTCTTATTTCTTCGGATTGTGGGGTAAGTTCGTTATATATGGAAAGTTTGTCTAAATCAAAGTCTTCAAAACTAGTTTTGATTGTTTTATCTAAAGCCATTTTTACAATGTCATTAATATCTTCTGTAGAGATATTTGCGATTTCGCTAATCTCTCCTCCAACGAGTACCAACCCACCATTTTTTGTTCCAGTTAAAAAAGTTTCAACTGCAACTTTTGAAGAACTGTTGTTTTCTAGTGCTTGAGTTAAAACGTAGTCAGAGATTAAATCTGCTATCTTGTCTGGATGCCCTGGCGAGACTGTTTCAGCAGTGAATAATTTATTCATAAGCTCTCCTTACTTACAATGTTTATGAAGGAAGGTAGCATATTTTTTGTTTTAAAAAACCGCATCTCTAGCACCTTTGTTTGCTTTCTAGGTTGCTGAGGTTACCCTCTCTTCATGCAAGATAATGCTAATGTAGCTCAAAATTTTTACAATTACTTTTAGAAAATAATTTATAAACAACAAATTTCGTTATTCTTTATCTGTGGTCTTAGAAATTAAAAAAATATTCCATCTTTTGCTTTCAGTTGCATTTTCCTCAACTGGATTTATCGCTGCTGTAACGATTACAGTATTAGCTGCTCGGGAAGTCACCTCAAATCCATATCTAATTGGGTTCCCTAATGCTGTTGGTGTTGGAGGTGCAGTTATCGGTACACAAATGTTTGATAAAATGTCTCAAAGATACTCAAAAAATAAAGCGCTATCTAACACCTTTCTTATTGGAAGTGTTGGTGGGCTTATTCAGGTTTACTCTTTATTTATTGACTCATTTATATTATTACTTTTTGGAGCTTTTGTATTGGGTATAGGTCAATCTGCAGCACTTCAAACTAGGTATGTTGCATCATTTGTCGCATCAGAAAGCTTTAAAGCAACTGCTCTGTCTCTGGCTGTATGGTTTTCAGTATTTGGATCTGTATTTGGCCCTCGATTAGTTGGAGAGTATTCAGAAATATTTAATAAGTGGTTTGGATCTGATCTTATTGTTGGATATTTTATTGCTACATTTGGAATGTTTCTTGCTGGCATGTCAGTGCTTTTGTTTTCCCAAAAAGAAAGTACTTTAAATAAAAAGTTGATCCCTGAAAATAAAGTTAAGCTTTCCCAGCTAGATGGAACTGCAAAATTATTAACAAGAATTTTAGTTTTAAATCATTTTGTTATGGTTTTAATTATGTCTGCAACACCTTTGCACGTGCAAGATATAGGTGAAACAATAAAACTTGTTGGAGCAATTATAAGCTACCACACATTGGGTATGTTTTTATTATCTCCCATTCTTGGAAAATTAGTTGATAAATATGGATCAAACTTATTCGCAATAATCGGCAGTCTTATACTGATTCTTAGTTGTACCGTTTCATTGTTTAATACCAATGTTTTATTTTTAAAAATTGGCCTTTATCTTCTTGGTCTAGGTTGGAACTTTACATATATTGCAATAAGCTCAGCTATATCAGATTATTCAATTAGCAATTCTATAAACCTAAATATAAAAAGCGATAGTTTAGTATTTGTTGGCAGCGCAATTGCTCATATTAGTCTGGGATTTACCTATTTAAATATTGGCTATACAGGTCTAATTTATTTTGGTCTAGCAGTTGGAGCTTATCTAATTTTTAATATTAAAAAATTTGTTAATTTAAATAACTTTTAACTTGAACTCAAATTTTAATGGACATCAAGTCCTCTCCGATAATGATTTCACCTTCATAAGATTGCGAAATATCTTTCAATAATTTTGCTTTATCAAAAACTGGGGGCACAAAGTGAGTTAAAACTAACTTCTTTACATTTGCAGTTTTAGCAATTTCTCCAATTTCTTTTGGGCTTGTGTGGTAATCACTAACATTTTTTATTGTCTCTTTTGACATCCTGTTTTGATCAAATTGTAAGTCTACAAAAACTTCGTGTAGTAGCACATTCGCCTCCATTGCATTTTGGATTAAACTCTCACTTTTTCTTGTGTCTCCAGATACTACAAGTATTTTTTCTACACTATCATCTAAATGTTTAATTTGATAACCATATGCTGGCACTACTGGGTAATGGTCAACTTCAAAAGGTTTTACAACTAAACCATGGGTAGAAAAAAGGAAGCTGGAATCAATCTCAGTAATATCAAAATTTAAACCCTCTATGTTTGGTCTTTTTTCCCACTGAACTCTGCCTTTAAGTTCCTGTTCAAATGCTTTAAGAATATTTTTAAAAAAGGATTTGATACCTTTTGGTCCTATGACTCTGAATTTAGTATTTCGTCCCTGATGCCACCCAGATATATATAGCTGATAAAGATCCATGATATGGTCTGAGTGCAAGTGTGTTATAAATACTACATCGATTTCTGAAGATTTAATTCCTACTTTACTTAACCTTTGCGTAACACCTGATCCACAGTCAAAGAGATAATTTTTTTCGTTATGAATAAGTAATGTGCTTGGGCCGTACCTTAAACTACTTGGACTTGGGCACCCTGTTCCTAAAAGTATTAAATTACTCATATTTTTGCTACCTCTACAGATAAATTATTTAGGACAATAGCATCTCTTACGCCTTGTTGAATATCTTCTATAGCAATTTGTAAATTTTCACAATACCTATATTGCGATTTCACAATTTGGTCAGAAGATAGGATTGACCTCACAAGGTATTCCAGTGACCTGGTGAGCAATTTGTTTGTAAAAGAAGCGGTAGAATCTTCAAAATCTAGCTGAATCTCTTTTATATTTTTTAGTAGTGTTTGAAAGTTAAACATATTTTTGCTTGATGATGTTTGAGGTTGAGTTAATTCTCGCAATATATTTACTAAACTATTTATTTTTGAGGTGTCTGCTTTGGAAGAAAAATCTTTAATATCTGCAAAATTTAAGAAATCTTCTACTGAGAAGTCATAATTAGCTAGCTCTTCAGACTCAATAAAAATTGTTCTACAACGACTTTTTATAGTATTTATTATCCCCATATTTGAGTCATCTTTTGCGTGAGACCAAAAATTACCTGTGGAAGTGAGGATGAAGATACTTGACTCTGATGGCTCTTCTAAGGTCTTCAACAATGCATTCGATGCTTCTTCTGTAAGCGATTTATATGGTGGAAAGATGATGATCTTGTATTTTCCAGAGACAGGTGACAAGTTGTCTTTATTTAAAATATCTCTTACATTTTCAATTCCAATTGTGTTTATATTTTCTGATTCAATAACTCTTACATCCGGATGCTCTAACGTAGATTCCTGTGAAAGGCTAGTAATTGAGGCAAATTGTAATGCCTGTTCAAATACATATTTTGATGAGTTTGAAAGTAGTAAGTATGCATGAAAGGGTGATGAGCTTTCATTGAGAAGTTTTGGGTTAAGGTTTTGCAAGATTTAACCACTTGGATACTTTAGTAAAATTTTCTTCCTGTTTGTCTTCTGCATTTAAAACTAGAAATTTCTCACTGAACTCATCTGCTAACTCAAGATATCCCTCTCTAACTTTATTAAAAAAACTGACTTGATCACTACCAATTCGGTCAGCAACTTTCTGTCTTGAGAGAGATATTTCTGGGTCAATGTCTAGAAGTATTACCTTTTGTGGCCAAAAACTTTTTATTGCAAAATCATTTAAATCGTATACTTCTTTATAGCCCAATCCTCTTCCAACTCCCTGATAAGCTACTGAAGAGTAAGCAGATCTATCAGTAATAACCACTTCCCCTTTTTCTATGGTTGGTTTTACAACTTCTTCAATCAACTGTGCTCTGCTTGCGCTAAAAAGAAGGGCTTCGGAGGTTGGATCTACCCGGTAGTCGTGACTTAGTAAAAGTTCTCTAATGCCTTCACCAAGTTTTGTGCCACCAGGTTCTCTTACAATTTTGAATCCAATATTTGACCTGATCAGCTCTTTAGAAACCTCTTCGATAAAAGTTGTTTTTCCTGATCCATCTATACCCTCAAAAGCTAAGTAATTACAATTCAATCTGGTTCATCCTCTTTAGAGTTAAAGTCTAATTTAATATTATTAAAATTAGAATTTTCAATACCAAACTCTTTAAATATCTTTTTATAACTTGAAATAAATGTTATTAATCCAGATATAAAAATTAATAGAGAACTTATTTTTAGAACACTCTCCACTCCGCTGCTCAAAAATAATGAATCCAAATAGTTTGCGGCTAGGCTTGAAGTTAAAAAAGAAAGAAGAAGAGCGATTCTTCCAATTGTATAAAAATTTCCAAACACCCTGCCTCTCATTTCTTGATCAGTAGTTGCCTGCAAAAAACTTATCGTAAGAAGATAGACCCCTCCAGTTCCAACTCCGGAAATAAATATTGAAAGCAATATATTTGTGAATTCAGTAGATATGAATGCGGTATATAAGGAAATGCCCGTTGATAGCATACACAAGCCAATTACAAAACTAACTCTTGAGAATGAACTTATAAAATAGCTAAATGTAACCATGCTAAAAATAATCCCTGTTCCAAATGAGGCGATCATAAAGCCAAAGGAGCTTTCTGTGAAACCTAAATCAACTGTAAGAAAAGTATGACCTAATATAAAAAGAGATCCTGCAGCAAATAAGCTAAGAGAAATTGACACTGTTATGTTGCGTATCTCATAGTTGCTAAAGAAATAATTTAAACCTTCCTTAAATTCTTTCAAAACAAATCCCTGAGTTTCTTGTGAGGTCTTGGTGCTTTTGGTATTTAAAAATAGTAGGAGATAGGCCGAAAACATAAATGTTGCTGCGTCGAATAAAAAGATTATTGATCCTGACCATCCATTTCCAAAGTTTGTTATGAAAGCAGGGACTCTTATATCTGCAATTAATGCAAAAAATATAGACGCAATTGGCAGAGTAGCATATGTGCCTATAGCAAATAATGAGTTAGCTTTAACAAGATTCTCTTTACTAACTAATTCTGGAACTACAGATTCACGTGAGGGCTGTCTCATGAGTGAAAAAATTTCGGTTAAAAAATTGATTATAAAAAGCTGAAACAGGCTTGTTGCGAAAAACAAGAAAAGAACAATTACCATCCGTGATAAATCTGAAATAATCATTATATTTTTTTTATTTAATCTGTCCGCCATTAAACCAGCAAATGATGATAGAAAAGCTGGAATAATTCTGGCAACTACCGGCACAACTGCAGTGATTTCAGAATTACCACTTTCAGAACCTAATTTACTTGCAAGTGCTACAGATGCGAATAGAGTAGCCCAGTCTCCAAAGCTGGACAGAGACCCTGACCACCACAAAATTGAGAATTGAGATTTTGAAAATATTTTAACTTTATTCACTTAATTACATCTTAAAAGGAATTAAAAATACTTTTTTTTAAAAATCCTATACATATTAAAAAAATGATGTTAAAAATGGTGACATGTCAAAACCTTTAGTAATTGTTGAGTCGCCAACAAAAGTAAAAACTATTTCTAAAATACTTGGTTCTGAATATATAGTGAAATCTAGCGTTGGACATATAAGAGATCTGCCTAGAAATGCAAAATCAATACCTTCTAACTACTCAAACAAAGACATTTTATGGGGAGCTGTAAAACCTGATAATTTCGAAAATATATATGTGATTCCTGATGACAGAAAAAAGATCGTTAGTGAACTTAAAAAGTTAGCTGATGAAGCACCTGAAATATACCTTGCTACAGATGACGACAGAGAGGGTGAGGCAATTGCATTTCATTTAAAAGAGGCACTTGATTTAAAAAATGAACCAAAAAGAATTAAATTTAATGAGATTACACCAACCGCAGTAATTAATGCTGTTAATAACCCAGAAAAAATCGATATAGGAAAATTTAAATCTTATGAGGCAAGGAGAACTCTTGACAGAATGATTGGATATGAAATATCACCCAAAGTAAGAGACTTGGGTGGGGCATTTATTTCTACTGGTAGGGTCCAAGGTCCAGCAATTAGGCTTATTGTCGAAAGAGAAGAAGAGAGAATCAAATTTATACCATCACAATATTTTGAGATTTCAACAAGGTGTACGAGTGGAGATTTTGAATTTAATGCAAGTTTAAAAAAAGTTGAAAATAAGAGACTGGCATCATCAAGTGACTTTGATCAAAATGGTAACAAAACTAGTCTAGAAAAAAAATATCTTTCAGAAGAAGAAACAAGCGAAATAGTAGAAAAGCTAACCAATATGGAAGCTACTATTTCCTCAATCAAAGAGTCTTCTAGGAGTGGAAAGCCGCCAAAGCCTTTAAAAACAACCAGTCTTCAAACTTCTGCAAGAAGCAACCTTGGCTTTCAACCAAGAAAAACAATGGGAATCGCTCAAAGGCTTTATCAAGAAGGATTAATTACCTACATGAGAACAGATTCAATAAGATTGTCGGATGTAGCTATAAAAGCATCTAGAAATTTTATTTCACAAAATTTTTCAAGCGACCATCTTCCTGAAAAGCCTAACTACTTTGGGGATAGCAGCAATGCACAGGCTGCACACGAAGCAATTAGACCATCTGGTGAGGTGTTTACAACTCCCTCTGAGTTGTTGTCAACGCATAAGGAAGATAGCGATGAATTTAAACTTTATAGTCTAATTTTTAATACAACTGTGGCTTCTCAAATGACAGATGCAAAAGGGATAACAAAATCTATAGATATTAAAGTCAATGATGAAAAATATGGGCCCATAATATTAGGAATATCTGGAACTACTTGGACATTCGGAGGATATAGAGACTTAATCAAAAATGCTGCAGAAAAATCTCAGGAGCTACCAAATTTATCTCAAGGTGACACAGTAAATATTTTAACTTGTGAAGGTGAGGAAAAATTTACTAACCCCCCAAATAGATACTCCTCTACTTCATTAATTAACAAACTTGAAGAATTAGGTATTGGAAGACCCTCTACATATGTATCTATTATTGAAAGTATCACTTCTGTTTTTATTAATTCTGAATCAAGTCTTAAACCAAGAATACTTGCAATGGCTTTAATAAATAATTTTATGAAGCCATATTTTAATAAATACATTGATTATGAATTTTCTAAATCAATGGAAGATAGTCTTGATGAAATTCTAGAAAGCGAAGATCCTCAACAATCTAAAATTGAGTTTTTAGAAAAATCACATAAAACAATAGAAGATCATATTAATAAGTACGGTGTTCAAGATCCTCTTACTTTAACTTCTATTAATCTTCCCTTTGAGTCAAGATATGTTGTAAAAACTGGAAGAATTGTGGGTAAAGTTCCATATCCATACTTGCTTCGGGATGATGATTTTAAAGTAGGCCTTAATCCAGATATAGCCTTAGAAGAAGTAAGTGATGAATACATAAAGGATTTGGAAGAGAAACAAGAAGAAAGTTTACAAAAAGAAAGAACTGTCAGCGAATGTCCCGAGTGCGATTCATCCATATATATAAAGCTTGGACCAAATGGGGGATTTTATATCCAACACGGAGTTAAACAAAAAGGAGTTCGTCAGAAAAAGTGCATTTATAAAAATTTAATTGGTCCAATATTTGAAGATGAAAATCCTGATACTATTTCAGCAGAAGAAAGTATCAATAGATTCTCTCTATCTGCAAAAAATCCAAGAAAAGTAGCAACTAAGGATAGTTGGACATACTCATCGGCTGTTGGCCCCTACGGTGGCTATGCAATGAAACAAAGGTCAAGAACAGTATTCGACTTTGAGGAACTAAAGAGTATGTCTAAAGATGAGATAAGGAATTTAATTGAGGAAGATAAATATAGAAAGATTTCTAATTTTCTAGGAGGAGAAATATTAAAACTCCCAAAATCTGCTTCGAAAGAAAATATGCTAGAAATGATTTCTGAACACTTTAATCTTGATGAAAAAAAGATAAAGAAACTCTCAAAAGAGAACTTGGTTGAGCTTGCAAAACTTTTAGACATCGTTTTTTATAGAGGAAGATTTAGGATGAAGGCAGAAGATGCTACAAAAGATAATTTAACAAATAAAATTTTGATTGAAAAGAAAAATAAGGCTCTAGAAAGTCAACGGATGGCAATAACAGTCACAGAAGAAGAAATTCTAAATTTGTTTGGAGATGGTGTTTCAGACTAGATAAAAAATATATCAAACTTTTATGCCGTTCTCAAACTTCTCTGCAAAAACTTCAAGGCTATAGTTTCTGAGTACATTTTCTTTATTTTTCTGACCAAATCTTTGAAGCTCATCTGGATTGTCTATGAAATAAAGTATTCCTTCAACTATTGCTTTTTTATTACCAACTACAAAACCTGACTTACCAGGGATTATAGTTTCTGGCGATCCTCCAGACGCACCAACTAAAGTGGGTAGCCCGTAACTTGCAGCTTCAAGATAAACTAGCCCAAGACCTTCAAATTCAGCTCCAAAGTATCTTGATTTTGAAGGCATAACAAAAATGTCTATAGTCTCATAAAAATTAGTATCTTCTTCATTTTCTTCACTAATAAAATTTACTTTTGCTGATGATACTGAGGACAGTCGCTGAAGATAATTTTTTTGTTTACCGAATCCTAAAATATCAAGCTCAACATTATGACCATTTTCTTTAAGTTCGTG
>Ga0115571_1000262_pt1 | contig 40079 bp, 25 predicted proteins | sample COGITO_mtgs_1205_FD_87293 | JGI IMG/M metagenome (GOLD analysis project Ga0115571, IMG submission 87293) | Pelagic marine microbial communities from North Sea - COGITO_mtgs_120531 | ecosystem: Environmental > Aquatic > Marine > Epipelagic | place: Germany:Helgoland, sampling site Kabeltonne...
ACCATTTGAATTTCCATTTCCATTTCTGGAAGCGCCACGTGCCGAAGAAGCGTATATTCTACCAGCTTGAGGTTGTGCATCTCCGTTCTCAACAAAAACAAGCGCAGACTGTTTGTCTTGATCTGCTGGCTGTGAGAATGAGTAATTGAAAGTAAATGCAATAGCAAATATTAAAGTTAATTGAATGTGTTTTTTCATCTTTTGATTATTTTGAAGTTATTAATAGTATTGTTTGAATCTTTAGCCCTTAAGATATAAGTTCCTTGATCTAAGTTTGAAATATTGATTGATTTAGAATTAGAACTCATTACTTGTTGTCCCAAAACATTAAATAAGGTCAATTGTAAGTCTTCATGGTAGTCTATATTTATGACAGAGGAAGATGGATTTGGGTAAATTCTGATTCCCATAGCAATTATGTCCTCAACAGCTAAGCTGTTTGGAGCACCTACTGTGACCTGGTTTATTTGAATTGGGGATTCGAAAGTACTTGTTACTGTGTAATCCGAAGAATCCGTATCTAAATACTCGGTCCATTCAGAACTTGTAGTATCGTAAACATACATAGACGCATCATGAGAAAGTCCGTTCATTTCGCTATCTACATAATTGTAGGAGATAGTCCCTAAAAAGTTTTCGATGTCAGCATTTAGTGAATAAACTTTCTCCATGGCTGGAGTCCCATCCAACAAGACAGCTGTCAACTCTTTTGAAACTTGTGTTTCATTAATAGTATAGTCAGAGCTTGGACTCAACTCCAAGCCAGAGACATTTAAAGTCCCTCCACTATTAATTGTTAAAGCGCCACTTGATCCTACACTTAGTAGAGTGGTCTGTGCATCAAGATTAGAAACGAATGCAATTATTAAAACAATAAAAAGCTTTTTAATAACATTCTGTTTTCTTTGAAAAGTAATTTTTTTCATAAAGTTAATTTTGGTTAGATATTTGCGACTATCACAAATTAAGATTATTTTTAAAAATAATAGGTTTGATGTTTAGAAAAGCTCTACTATTTTACTTATACCTAAAACCATAACTAGAACATTTAAAGTATAAATATAATTTGTGTAGGTTAACAGCGAGATTAAGTGCCGGTTAATAAATGATTAATTTTTATTTTTTTTAATTAATTCCTAATTAATTAACGTAATATAGGTAATATCCGCAATAAAAATATAGTTCGTTTAGCTATATTTACACAAGAGCTAGATTCAGCTTTTATTTCACACTATCAAAAATTCATTATTAAATGATTAATTCCATCACAGTCCTTTTTTCCAAGAACTCTTTCATGGGTTTCTTCTTTTTTGTTTTTTTAAGTGTTTCGGCTCAACAACAACAAATAATTTCGGGAACTGTCATTGACAACTCAAACACACCCATTCCTGGAGTAAACATCATTGAAGAAAGTAACCCAAGAAATGGTGTTGTTTCTGATTTTGATGGAGATTTTTCAATCGCGATTAACCCTGGTTCACGATTATCTTTTAGCTATGTGGGTTATGAATCTCAAGTGGTTAACATCACAACAGAAACCAATTTAAAAATTATATTACAGGAAGATCTTTCAGCGCTAGATGAAGTAACAGTAGTCGCCTATGGTAAACAAAAAAAATCAAGTGTCATTGCAGCGGTAACATCTATTGACCCAACAGAACTAAAAACATCATCAAGCAATTTGACCACTGCATTGGCAGGACGCGTAGCTGGAGTCATTGCTTTTCAAAGGAGCGGAGAGCCTGGAAGAGATAATGCCGAGTTTTTTATTAGAGGGGTCAGTACATTTGGTTATGCTAGATCCCCATTAATTCTAATTGATGGGATAGAAACAACTTCGACAGATTTAGCTCGCTTGCAGCCAGATGATATTGCTAGCTTTTCTATAATGAAAGATGCTACCGCAACTTCACTTTATGGAGCTAGGGGTGCAAATGGAGTTATTTTAGTGACCACAAAAGTAGGGAAAGAAGGCGTTGTTAGGGTTAATGTGCGCTATGAAAAATCCTACTCCGCACCAACACGTTCTCTAGAAATAGCAGACCCAATTACCTACATGACTTTACACAATGAAGCTTTGGTAACAAGAAACGCCTTAGGAGGCAGGATTTATTCGTTAGAGAAAATACTAATCTCAAAAGATCCCAACAGGAACAAAATGGCCTACCCAACGGTAGACTGGTTCGATGAATTACTAGAAGATTATACCCTTAATAGTAGATTTAACTTCAACATTAGCGGGGGTGGTAAAATCGCTAGATATTATTTGGCTACTACCGTAAATACTGATAACGGAAACTTGAAGGTAGACCCTCGAAATAATTTTAATAACAATATAAATTTTAAACGAATTTCGCTGAGATCTAACATTAATGTAAATTTAACACCTACCACTGAAGTGGCTCTTAAATTTAATGGCAATTTCGATGACTACATAGGCCCTATAGATGGCGGAGAAGCAACTTATAGAAAAGCAATGCAAGCAAACCCTGTTTTGTATCCAAAATTTTATGAGCCAGATGCGCAGTTTCAAAACTCATCTCATGTGCTTTTTGGAAATGCAGGTCAGTTTGGAGGATATTTAAATCCCTATGCAGACCTTATGAGGGGCTACAAGGACGAGAGCTATAATAACTTTTTAGCAACCGTTGAGGTTAAGCAAGACTTAGGCTTTATAACAGAAGGATTAAACGCCAGGCTACTAGCTAACACCTCACGCTATTCATTTTATAATTTAGAAAGGCGTTACAATCCATTTTACTATTCCCTTGGAAATTATGATTTCCAAAGCGACCAATATACCTTGGTGGCATTAAACCCAAACCAAGGAACTGAATATTTAGAATATAACGAAGGCACTAAAATCATAACGAATTCCACTTATTTTGAGGGCTCAATAAACTATAAAAAAACCCTGAATGAAAAACATGAAATTTCAGGGATGTTAATTGGAATTTTAAGAGAACTCAAATATGCTAATGCTGGAAATCTTCAAAGCTCATTACCATATAGGAACATCGGGCTCTCAGGAAGATTCACTTATGGCTTTGACGACAGATATTTCTCTGAGTTTAATTTTGGTTACAACGGATCGGAACGGTTTGCAAAATCAGAAAGATTTGGGTTTTTTCCATCATTTGGATTTGGATGGTATGTATCAAATGAAGAATTTATGGAACCTCTTTCAAATACCATTACTAAGTTAAAATTCAAAGGGACCTATGGACTTGTAGGTAATGATCAAATTGGGAGCGCCGACGATAGATTTTTCTATATTTCTCAAGTCAACTTAAATAACGGCTCAATGGGGTCTAGTTTTGGGCAAGAATTTGGAACATACATTAATGGTGTAAGTATAGATCGTTATGCAAATGATCAAATTACTTGGGAAAAAGCAAAGATGTTAAACGTGGGAGTTGAACTTGGTTTATTGGGAGTTTTAGATATCCAAGCAGATTACTTTACTGAATACCGTTCTAACATTTTAATGGATCGAGCTCAGATTCCCGCATCCATGGGGCTTCAAGCTCCATTAAGAGCTAATGTGGGAGAAGCATCTTCAAAAGGTTTTGAGTTTACTATCGACTACAAAGACAGCCTTAGTGATGATCTCTTTGTGTCTGCCAGAGCTAACTTTTCTTTTGCAACAAGCAAGTATGAAGTTTATGAAGAATTAGACTATAGGAATGCAGGTTTACCATGGCGCTCAAGAATTGGCATGAACTTATCACAACCATTTGGATACATCGCTGAGCGGTTATTTATTGACGAAGCTGATATTGCGAATTCCCCACTACAAACTTTTGGAGACTATATAGCAGGAGATATAAAATATAAAGACATTAACAAAGATGGGATTATAGACATCAATGATGAAGTTGCGATAGGCTATCCAACAACTCCAGAAATAATTTACGGTTTTGGTATTTCTAGCTCTTACAAAAGCTTTGATTTGTCGTTCTTTTTCCAAGGATCCCTGAAGTCTTCTTTTTTTATAGATGCCTACAACACATCACCATTTATTGACACAAGTGGAAGTTCTATTGGAAACAATGCCCTTTTAAGTGCTTGGGCTAATGACCATTGGTCTGAAAATGACAGAAACCTTTATGCAGCTTGGCCACGACTTTCTGATCAATTGATAGACAATAACAATCGAAATAGCACATGGTGGCTTCGAGATGGCTCTTTTCTAAGACTCAAATCTGTTGAGTTCGGTTACTCTATACCGGACCGTTTAGCATCTCGTGTTAATTTATCATCTGCAAGGGTTTATATTACGGGATCAAACCTGTTCACATTTAGCAAGTTTAAATTATGGGATGTAGAAATGGGTGGTAACGGACTAGGTTACCCAATACAGCAAGGAGCTAACATTGGCGTAAATTTAAATTTTTAACAACTAATCATGAGAAAAATACTTATACTTTTTGTTTTAATTTTCACCTCATGTGAAGATGATTATCTAGATGTTGTTCCAGACAATATTGCAACTATTGATTTAGCTTTTAATACGCGGTCTACAGCTGAAAATTTTCTTTCAACATGCTACACATATATTCCTGAACATGCACACGTTGAGCAGAACTTTTCATTGCTAGCTGGAGATGAAGTTTGGTATTATGCTGAAAATGATTTTTACATGAACAACGAAACAAGCTTTCGAGTCGCTAAAGGAATGCAAAATTCTTCAAGTCCATACTTAAACTACTGGGAAGGTGGTAGAGGAGCTCCGCGAAGTCTATTTAATGCTCTCAGAGATTGTAACATCTTTCTAGATAATCTAGTAGCAGTTCCAGGGCTTGACGAAGAAGAACGCATTCGTTGGCTTGATGAAGTGAAAGTACTTAAAGCATTTTATCACTTTTGGCTCATGCAGATGTATGGTCCGATTCCAATAGTAGACACTAATATTCCTGTTAGTGCCCCATCGACAGAAACAAATGTATATAGAGCCTCAATTGATGAAGTTGTAACTTACCTAACCGATTTACTAGATGAAGTTATAGTGGCAGACAACTTGCCGGGGCTTATTAATTATGTTTACACAGAACAAGGTAGAATCACTATGCCAATAGCAAAAGCACTTAAGGCTAAAATTTTAATGCTAAGCGCTAGCCCTATTTTCAATGGAAATACAGATTTTAGCAGTCTTATTGACAATCAAGGTAACAGCTTAGTTAACCAGTCCTATGACCCTCAAAAATGGGTCTTAGCTAAAGACGCCATATTAGATGCTATTGAAAGTGCAGAAGCTAATGGGCATTCCCTATATCAATTTAATCAGCAACTTCCTATAATCGGAGAAATTAGTGACCAAATAACCCAAGAACTAAGTCTTAGGGCAGCCATCACTGAGCCATTTAATTCTGAAATAATCTGGGCATTTTCAGCTGATTGGACAGGCGAATTGCAACAATGGTGTCAGCCAAGATGGACCGCAGACCACTCAGCACTATTTGGCTACACTAAAAAGTCTCATGCTCCAACTCTAAATATGGTTGAAACATTTTACACTCGAAATGGAGTCCCAATTGACGAAGATATTTCATGGGAGTATGGAAATCGATTTGATGTTGTTCAAACCCCAATATTAGATGCTGATAATGAAAATTATCATGAGTTTTATATAGAAGATGATTATGCTACAGCTAAATTACACACTTTTAGAGAGCCCCGGTTTTACTCTACTTTAGGTTTTGATGGTGGTAAGTGGTTTTCGTTAGAGACTGAAAACATGAATTTCATACCACATTTAAATGCTAAGGCTGGAGCGCCATCTGGAAAACAAGGATTTGAAATTTATTCAATTACAGGCTATTTTGCAAAAAAACTAGTTCACTACGAAAATATAATCTCATTAGAAGGCTCTACTATACAAGGGTATTCATTTCCTATAATCAGACTCTCAGACTTATATTTAATGTATGCTGAAGCTTCTAATGAAACAAAGGCAGCGCCAGATGCCGATGTTTATGAATACATTCAAAAAGTGAGAGATAGAGCCGGATTGGATGTTGGGGGTGACTTAGTAAATACTTGGCAGATGCATTCTGCAAACCCAAGTAAACCTAGCACAAAAGATGGCATGAGAGCTATCATACACCAAGAAAGGATGATTGAACTAGCCCTTGAAGGGCATCGCTACTGGGATTTAAGACGATGGAAACTAGCAGGTGAATATTTCAGTAAGCCTATTAGAGGCTGGAACATATTTAAACCCGATGTCGCGGGCTTTTACGAAGTTGAAAATATCTTTTATAGAAATTACCTAACTAAAGACTATTTGTGGCCTATTAGTCAAACAGAGTTACTAAGAAATCCTAACTTAATTCAAAACCCAGGATGGTAAAAACAACAAACGTTATTAAACGAAAAATGAAAAAACCGAAAATCAGTATAGTATATTCTCTAATTTGTTTGCTCTTAATTTTGGGGTGTACAGAAGAAGAACACAGAGCATACGGATCCGACGGAACTCCTCCCGGTCCCGTTGTAATTAATTCTGTAGAAAACAGAGCAGGGGGAGCAATCATCCGATTTACCCCACCAACAAACCAAGACTTGTTATATATAAAAGGAGCTTACAGCGATGAAAATGGTATTTCTAAACAAGTAATCGTATCCTCAGTAATAGACACTTTAAGCATTATTGGCTTTGGGCAATCTGGAGACTACTCTGTAGATGTTACAGCTGTAGACACGGGGGACAACGAATCGGAAGCAGTTACTACTATAATCTCTCCTTTGGAAGCACCAATACATGCGATATTAGAATCTATTGAAGGGGCTCAAGATTTTGGTGGAATCAACATCTCATACCTAAATCCTACTAGAGCAGAGGTCTCCTTAAATATGTCTATTATTGATACAGAAGGAAACCAGGTGTTTAAAGAATCCTTTTATACAAGTCAGGCCAATAGTTCCTACAGCTTTAGAGGATATGATCCTGTTCCTACTACATTTATTATTTATGTTGAAGATCGTTGGGGAAATCAAACCATAACAAAAACTTTAGAAACAACCCCCTTGCAGGATGTGTTTTTAGATAAAGGCTATTTCTCGATACAACCAATGCCAGGAGACGAAAGCTTCAGCGAATATGGATTCTCTGCAAATCAAATGTGGGATGGGTCATGGAGTAGCCAATGGAACTGTGGACACACTAGCTTTTTAGCACTTCCACACCAGTTAACCATCAGTTTAGGGCAAACCGTTAGATTAAATAGGTTTAAATTATACCAAAGAGGTGGTTCCGAATTATATAAACATGGAAACCCAAAGAGATTTAAAATTTATGGCCGTGAAAACTTAGATAATTTACCTATCTATAGTCCCGAAAACCCTGGGGATGGCTGGATACTTTTAGGGGAATTTGAGTCCTTTAAACCTTCAGGGTTGCCCCCTGGTTCAAATACTGAAGAAGATTACTTATTTCAAGATAACGGAGAAGATTTTGTTTTTGGCTATGACGCACAACAATACAATATTAAGTACATACGATTTGTAAACTTAGAATCTTGGAATAATCAAATGGTGTCAGTAATTGGAGAACTCTCATTTTGGGGAGGCCTCGTTGAATAACGATATATTTAAATCATGAGAATATTTAAAACTAAACCCTATTTATTACTTTTTTTGTTAGTCTTACCGCTGTTCTTACTACGTTGTGGAGATATAGAATCCATCCATAAACAGTATTTAAATGGAGAAATTATCTACGCAGGAAGGTTAGACACTTTGACCATTAGACCTGGATACTATAGAGCGCAATTAGAGGGTTACACTCAATTCCTTGGAAATTCAGATCAATTAATCATAGAATTTAATGGAGCAATACAAACATTTGACATAAACAACAATGATGAAATTTATGCCGCTCTATTGTCTGACTTAGACGAAGAAAGCTACGAGTTTAGTGTTACCACCCAAGATCCCGATGGGAATTTATCGATCCCACAATTTGTAGCCGGTTTCGCAATAGGTGATGAATTTGTTTCAAATCAGGACCCAAGAGAAATTACTGGTTATAGTTTTGATAGCGATGGGAATTATGTTAATTTTAGTGAAAATGCAGAATCTGAATATGTAATTTTCACTACTATCGATTACGAAAACGAAGCAAATGAAATCGTTAGAGACACTGCATTTTTTGAAGACAATAGAGTCGAACTAATAGACTTTAATCCTTTGGGCAACATAGATGCTAAATCATATATACAATCAGGACTAAATGGGATTGACACCATCCCTTTATCCGCTAATAGCTATACCCTACCAGACGTTCCGTATAGTGAACTTGAAAAAAGTTTTTTTCAGCTCGTACAAATGCCTAGTGATAACCTAGGGACATATAATAACGCAAATCCAGAACTATACCTATTTGATGGGGATGGCTCGTGGGCTGGCGATGACACTTTCACCTATTATTCAAATCCAGGAGACATGCCACATCATTTCACTCTAGATCTGGGCTTAAACACCACACTAAGAAAGGTCAAACTAGAAATGCCTACTCCAAGTTCTTCCCCTCAAAACAATGCAACTGAAGTACAAATATGGGGTCGTGATAATATTGAATTCGCAGAAACGAGTTCTAATACTGACGCTGCTTTTTATAATGCAGGTTGGAGCCTACTATACGAAGGAACTGTTGATGGCGAAACGATGGCGAGTAGTAGTTTTTTAGTCAGCCCTGCAAACCAAGTACGATATCTTAGATACCGAGTCTTGTCCACGGTTGGAAATACCAATTCACAGCTAACGGAAATGACTCTATATGGGCAAGATAGTCAGCCTTTAGTTCATGATAAATCTCTATTTTCTATGTCATTGATGCCTAGCGACAATCCAGGAAACTCTTATGGTGGAAACCCTTCCAATTATTTATGGGATAACAACTCTTTATGGTCTGGCAATGATGCTTATGGATATCACTCAGGAGAAGATGCAGTCCCTGGACATTTTACAATAGATTTAGGGGTTACGACTCAATTAACAAAATGTAAATTACACTTTAGAGATCCCAATAACTTTTCTGGAAACAACCCCACTCAATTAGAGATCTGGGGAAGACCCAATTTAGAGGATGCAGAAACCTTACCAGTATTTCAATCCATTGGAAATACAGTAGTTTCTGACCCTGTTTCAACTGAAAGTTTTGAAAATGCTGGCTGGCAGCTTATCGTCGATCAAAGCATTAGCGGTGGTGACCTCCAAACAATTGAGTTTGATTTTCCTACTGGACCATTTTCAAGATACATCCGATTACGGTATACCTCAACCGTTGGAAATCAAGCATTTCAATTAATAGAAGTAGAGTTGTCAGGTTATGGTGCAATTACAAACTAGGTGCTTAATAATTAGTAAGAGATTTTAAAGCTACAAATAAAAAAAAACTGCCAACCTTAATACAAATTAAAAAATATAATACATGAAACATCTTAATTTTAAAAACATATTTGCTGTAATGGCGCTCATATTAATAAGTTTTGGTTTTAAAAGTATGAAGCCGAATAACTATATAAAATATGTTGATCCCTTTATCGGATCTGGTGGTCATGGGCATGTTTTCGTAGGGGCTAATGTGCCATTTGGCGGGGTTCAAGTGGGCCCAACAAATTTTAATAAAGGCTGGGATTGGTCATCGTCCTACCATCACTCAGACAGTATTGTTAAAGGGTTTTGCCATTTAAATGTAAGTGGTACTGGAATGTCAGATTTAGGTGAACTTACAGTCATGCCGGCGACCGGCGAGTTAAAAATTAATGCTGGAACACAGGACAGACATATGAAAGGGTATGCTTCTTTATATTCGAAAGATAAAGAAAGTGCAAGCCCTGGATACTACCAAGTCATGTTAGATCGCTATGATATTAAGGTTGAATTAACGGCCACCGAACGCTCTGGATTGCACAGATACACCTTTCCCGAATCTTCAAAATCAAGGATCATAATAGATTTAGGTGAAGGAAGTGCTGACCGCCCAACCGACACTTATTTGAGACAAATTAACGACACTTTATTTGAAGGGTATCGGTTTTCATCAGGTTGGGCATCTGACCAAAGAGAGTTTTTCTCATTAGTGGTCTCTAAACCTGTTAAAGATTTTATTATTTATAATAATGGTAGAAGAGCAAAAGCCTCTGAAAAAAAAGGTAAATTTTTAAAAGGTTTTTTAGAGTTTTCTACTAAAAAAGATGAAGTGATTTATTTGAAAATGGGTGTTTCTCCTGTAAGTTCAAGTAATGGATTAGATAATTTAATGATAGAAATTCCAGGGTGGGATTTCAATAGAGTGTTGAAAGATGCAGAAGACAAATGGAATAAAGAACTTTCAAAAATTCATATTAAAACAAGAGACAAAGCTAAAAAGAGAGTCTTTTATACAGCAATGTATCACAATATGATTGCCCCTAATCTATTCCAAGATCTTAATGGCGAATACCGAGGGACTGACAAAAAGGTGTATAAAGACACAACGTTTACCAACTATACTCTATTTTCTCTTTGGGATACCTACAGAGCTGCGCACCCTTTGTATACGATAACGCAGCCAGAGAGAGTGAGTGACATGGTAAATTCGATGGTTAAAATATTTGAGCAACAAGGTAAATTACCCGTATGGCACTTGAGAGGAAATGAAACTAATACGATGCCGGGTTACAGTGCTATCCCTGTTGTTGTTGATGCCTGCCTAAAAGGATTTGAAGGGATTGACTTAGAAAAAGTATATGCAGCGGTGAAAGAAAGTGCAACTGGAGACCACGAGCCTGGGGTAAAAGACTTAATGAAATATGGATATATTCCTTCAGATTATATGGCGGAATCAATCGCGAGTACCATGGAGTATGCAATAGCAGATTGGGGAATTGCGCAGCTCGCAGCTAAATTAAATAAGCCAAAAGACTATGAGTATTTTTTAAATCGCTCGAAGTCCTATAAAAATTATTTCGATCCTGAAACAAAATTCATGAGAGGTAAGATGGCTGATGGCAGCTGGCGAACTCCTTTTGATCCTAAGTCTGCTCAGCACAGAGTCAACGATTATTGTGAAGGAAATGCTTGGCAATATCTTTGGCTAACTCCACAAGACCCAGAAGGTCTGATTGAATTACTTGGAGGAGATAAAGGGTTCACCTCAAAGCTAGACCAATTGTTTAGTATTTCTTCTGATTTGGAAGAAGGGTCTTCAATGGATATTACTGGACTGATTGGGCAATATGCACACGGAAACGAGCCTAGCCACCACACCACTTATATGTATGCCTATGCAGGGCAGCAATATAAAATACCTGAAAATGTGAGATATATAACTACTAATTTGTATACAGACAAACCAGATGGTTTAAGTGGGAATGAAGACTGTGGACAAATGTCTGCTTGGTATATATTTTCTTCTATGGGCTTCTATCCTGTAAACCCTTCAAACGGCGCTTACGTTTTTGGAAGTCCCTTGTTTGACGAGGTAGATTTAAATTTAGGCAATGGTAAAATCATGAAAATTATCGCAGAAAACAATTCTGACTCCAATATCTATATTCAAGAAGTAACACTTAATGGGGCTGAGCATAAATACTCTTATATAACTCATAAAGAGTTAGTTAATGGAGGTGAGCTTAAGTTTGTAATGGGGCCAACTCCAAATTTAGAGTTCGGAACAGAAGAAAAGTACAGGCCAAAATCTATCGTTTACTAGTTGTAAATATCGAGGCATTGACGTCCTTAGCTGTTTAATTCATTTGATTTAACTGCTTAGTTAATAAGGAACTACTGCCTAGAATTCACGCTTACCAAACTCACTTTTGATGAACTTAGAGCGATTTTTAACTTTGTTAAATGTATAAGAAATATTTAAAATAATCATATCAACTTCATATACATAATTAGTGTAGGTATAAAACTCATTCGCTCTAGAAGTCGCTATACTTTGCTCGTTGGATTTCAACAATCCCATGTCTATATTCTGCCACTGTAAAGTAGCCACCAATTGGTTATTTAAAAAGGATTTTTTGAATGTTAGATTGGGAGTGTAAAACCGAGAATCTTTTCCTTGAGCAGTATTTCTTTCAGAAATATAATTAAACGTGAATTGAATAGAAGCGTTTTGCTTTAGGGCGTAGGTAGAATTCATATTAAAAGAATACACTGTATTTTGATTGTTAACCCTGTAGTTTCGATTCACCCCATCGCGGTGTCTAAACACAAACTGTCCATCAATATCATAGTTAAAAATATTGGCTCCTATAAAATTACTCCAATTGGAGTTTAGTTTAAATTGAGCGCCTAACTCAATTCCTTTCGCATTACTTTTTCCTACGTTTGAATATACACGATTTAAAATACTGTCAATCACAACCCCGTTAGATTGATAAGCCAACGTATTTACTCTATTAATCACATTATCAACATGTCTATAATAAAGAGTGGCGTAAACGGAATTTTTAGAATCAAACTCTTTGGTAATCCCCAACTCAACCAAGTCAATGAATTCTGGTAACAACCGGTTATCTCCTTGTTCAAAAACCTCAGAATGTTCGCGTTCAGCAAAACTATTCATTTTAAGGGTTGTCGTGCGGTTCACTCGCTTGCTATACGCTGCTTTTATTTTTGTATCCTCATTTACTGTGTATTGTAACGAGGCTGAAGGAAATAACTTCACATATTCATACGTATAGTCATTGGGACTTGCCTCACTTAAAAGAAATTCTGAATAGGATCTATCCATGGACTCCAGACGGATACCTGCCATATAATCCCATTTATTGTTAGTCCCAGCAAACTGGGAGTACCCCGAATGAGTGATTCGTTTGAGTTGTATGTTACTTGAGAATTCTGGTACAAGCTCACCGTCCCGTTGATACACGAAATCTCCTTTATGATTCAGGGATCTAAACTGATATCCAGCTTCTAGCTGTCCAAACGGAAAAGGCTTGAATGCATAGTCTAAATTATAACGAAATCCATGCAGGGGATTGTCGTTGGTATTGTATTCCTGTTGATAAATCGTGTTATAGTCGGGAGTATCAACATTGTCATTATACGTTGGCCCTCCAAGAAACGTGTATTCGTACAAGACTGAATTGGTGATTTTAGAACCATTTGAGAAGTCGTGATCATAGTCAAAACTACTTAAAACAAAATCACCACGACGTATTCTTAGGTTGTGGTTATAATAAGAAAATGAGCTAGAACTTTGATCAGATCCAATTGGACTTACCGATTGGTTATTATAGTAAGTAATATCAGCTAGACGTTCTTTGGTATGTTTTCCTGCAAAAAACCCCAACGAATAGCGATCAGATTTAATAGGCGTGTATTCAAAATTTAAACGGCCATTATAATTTACATCATCAAAGCTTCGCTCGCCATCAGACGGAAGAAATGTTTGTCGGTCTTGGAGTATATTAATGATATACAACTCCCCTTCTCTTCTTCCTGTTTTGTCATTTCGATTGTAACTCGCAGATGCAGAAATGTTCCATAAATCAGTTCGGCTATTAACAGTAGCATCTATTCCGTAACGCTGTGCTGCTCGCTGAGTCCCATAAGGCTCAATAGATGGAAGGCCTCCCCGAACATTAACCTGAGAAAAAACGCCGTTGGTAACTCCTTTTTTGGTAATGATATTTAATATACCCCCTTTACCATCCGGATCGTATTTGGCTGAAGGTGCGGTAATAACTTCAATTTTATCTAAAGAATTTGCTGGTAATTGTCCTAAAATGGCACTGACTTGTCCTTGAGTTGGCTTCCCATTTATTAATACAGTAAAGCCATTACTTCCTCTAATACTAATTTCTCCAAGTCCATTCACGCTAGCGGAAGGAAGATTTTTAATCACGTCAGTGGCGGTACCGCCTAGGCTAGACTGAAAGTTTCTGGAGTCAAAAACTTGACGGTCAATTTTATGAATGACCGTAGACCGTTCAGAACGTAATTCAATTTCACCAAGCTGATTTCCCAGCTCAAGAGAAACCAATCCGACATTAATGGATTTTTGACTCTTAGAAAGTTCTAGGTTTTCAACGGTTTTTGTTGAATAACCTATAAATGATATTTCTAAATAATAACGTCCATTAGGGATGTTTTTTATCTCAAAAAATCCATCCTGGTTCGTGATGACTCCAGTCTGAAGACTCTTATCTTGTTCACGAAAAAGAGCTGCAGTTGCATATTCTAAAGGGAGGCTCTCATCTAATTCAATAATAGTACCTGATATTTGAGCGCAAACTAATTGTACAGAAATAAGGAAAAGGAAATCTAAAAACTTAGTATTCATGGGATTTAATATCTGTCTACAAATATAATAATTACCTGAGTTTTTTACAGAGAAGTGATTGTATTATTAAATATTGAATGTTTTTGGCGAAGGGATTCTCAAACTCTAATCATCTTTCTTGTTAGTTGGAATTTAAACTCAAAAAGGAAAAGCTTTTCAAAGTAAGAAGCTTTTCCTTTGTAAAATATATTTATCGTCTTATTTTGAAATCATTAATAGATCCAACCTCCTATCGAAGATCGGTATTCAACGGGGTATGCTTTTAAAGTTTCTTTTAATTCATCTGTAACATTACCAGCTACAATAAATGAATCAACTTCAAAAGTGGACATAAAAGGGGTGAAATTTGGTCCTCCTTCAAAATTTTGTGCATGTAAAATCATGTCTGCTGATGAATAATATTTTTCAAGTAGAAAAACTTTGCGAGCATCTGTAGAAATAAAATAAGTGTAATCGTAAGTATTGGGTTCGTTGGCTCTTACAAAGTTATTAAGTTTTTGTACCAAAGCAGCGACATCAGCTTTAGAGTATCCGTTGTTAACTTTTAGTTCTAGAAGCACTACAATTTTCTCTGATGCATTAGCCGCCGCAAGTTTGGCGTTCATTTCGTTTTCGATCTCTGTCGTATCAAAAAACTGCACCTCTTTAATAATTTTATTTCCTTCCCACTGGTATGAGATATGAAATGGAAAGTTAACTTCCTGACCTGTATATTTTCCTGTGGCAGAAAATGTATTCCAAATATTAGTCCAAACAATCCCATTCGCATAGGAGTTTGTTTCAATTTCCGCACCTTCTGCATCACCATTCATGTCTGTAAAACGAATGTCATCAAACAAGTCCATCATATTTTCGACCCCAGCAATAAAAGATGTTTTATCAGAACTAGCTCCTTGAGAATTAACCAATTCCATTTTGTCCGAGAACACGTCCTTTAGATACTCTATTTGTTCATCTCCTACACTCTTAAAAACAGTTGCTATGACTGCAGACTTTTCATCGTCAGTGGAAACGGTTCCATACGGATTTTGACAGGATAGAACTACAAAAACAAGTAGTAAAGCTATTTTTTTCATTATAATATAGTTTAAAAATTAAGGTTAAAAATAATAAAAAACACTTTCATTATGAAATTAATTATCTGGAATATTTCATTTTCTCTGCTACATATATACTATTTATAGTACCTTTATAGTCTATGTTAGACACTAAACGCACATGTGCAATCGCTTACTCTATAGATCTTTTAGGAGACAAGTGGTCTCTTTTGATCTTAAGAGATGTTGTCATACATAAAAAATCTAGGTTCAAAGAGTTTAGAAGCTCTAAAGAAAAAATTGCTACTAACATCCTTACCAATAGATTAAAGTTTTTGGTAGAAGAAGGTTTTCTTGAACTTTTAGACCCCCAAGGATTCAAGAAAAACAAGCAATATATCGGTACAAAAAGAGCCCTTTCAGCGCTTCCAATTATCATCGAATTATATTTATTTTCTATTCATTCAATTGATGAATCCAAGCTTAATGACTCTCAAATGCGTATTAAAAAAGAAATTCTGAAAGACCATAAAAGCTTTCATAACAGGGTTTCAGAAGAGTACCTAAAGTTTGTTATGGAGCTTAAAGAAGTATAAACATTTTTTAGCAACACAAATAATTTATAAAACTTCCGTCTTATACGCTGTCTTTTTTTGAAGTACTAGTTTTGGGCTTCGGTTTTCATAATATAAACCCCAATGTTTTTCAGGTTCATCAGGATCATCAGATCCCTTCCATGGCTCATCAAATGCTTCAAAAATAAAGGTAAGTATCATTTCCTCCTCACACCAACGGCTGAGTTCTTGGTAGTAAATTTTTTGAAAAACAGGATTCGCATGCTCTCTTGGAATGCCTTGCCCATTTGAAGTCGATGCCCAGCCGGCTTCAGTTATAACCACTAATTTATTAGGGTACCTTTCGGCAACTGCCTCGTAATTTGTTTTTGTAAATGCAATGGCTTCGTCAATGGTTTTATACTCCCAAAGAGGATAGGTATGAATAGATATAAAATCAACAGCCTCTACTAAAGGTGCTAATTTATCTAACCAAGGCACATAATTTTCACAAAACGTAACGGGTTGTTTCGTCGCTTCTTTAAGCTGATTTACGTACGCAATAACCTTAGCAACTGGTACCATATGATCTGTCCATTCTACACAGGCCTCATTACCAACTGAAAGACTAAAAATAATAGAAGGATATGTATTGGCAAGTTCAATAAGCTTATTAATTTCTATTTGGTTATTTACTTTATTCTTTTGTAAGGTTTCTTCAGAATGTACCCCTCCACCCCATGGGCAATTATGGTTGTTTTCTTCAGCAATAATATAGGCCCCAAGCATGACTTTAAGGTCTAATTTTTCAATTTTGATAACCTCTAAAACAGTTTTTGAATGGGTGTCGCAACTGTACAGACGAATGTAGGTCCAATGTTGTTGAACTATAAGTAAGTCTTCTTTAACCTGACTATAAGTTGGATATGTCACCCCAGGCACTTGGCCTGATCGGTAGCCTGAATAACAAACTGCTGAGGCTGCTGGAATAGAGAAAACTTCAGAATAATTCATAATGGTCATCTAAATATATTTTTTAAAATTTTAATTTTTCATTTTTATCCCAAAGCCCCCAGAAAGCCCCTACATCTCCCTCGGTTCCCACTTTCCAAGATTCATCAAAAGAGGAGAAATAAAACATTTCAATTTGGTCTTGGTTAGACCAAAGTTGAGCATTGATAAAATACTTAAGGGCATTGTCATATGAAGGGTGGGAGATCCCTAAATCACTTCCTTGACTTGGCCATCCAGTTTCGGTAATAATTACTTTTTTACCATTCGCGGCATGCAATGCTTGTTGGTACATCTGCTTCATATAAAGCAAGGAATAGTCCATATGACAGGCTTCCCAATAGGGATAACAATTAGCAAGAATAACATCACAGGCTTCTGTAATTTTTGGACGATCAGTGAATTCATAATACGCATCTACATAACCAACATCAACAGTTGGGACAGCTGTTTTAAACGCTTGAATATGATCTATAAGTTCAGCTTCTGTAAGATCTCCCCTGTACATAACCTCATTTCCAACAGCTGCTACATCTACAAACCCAGCTTTACTAAGCTCAATAAGCGCTTTCATTTCTTTGTTATTGACGACCTTATCATCTCCTAACCAAGCACCAACTAGCGTTTTCAGTCCGTACTCTTTAGCTAATTTAGGAATTAAATCATTTCCCTCAGTACATGAAAAACTACGAATCCACTTAGTATAGGGTGCTATGATTTCAAGACGTTTTCGGATTTGAGCCTCCGTTATTAAATCGCCTGGTTTTTGACCTTCTTCGTAAGGACTAAAACACAAACCATGCATTCCGTTATCTAAAACTGTGCTGCAAAGAGATTGAAGTTGTTCAGAACTATACTCTGAATAATTTAGACCTACTAACGATTTTTTCTTTTCTTTTCTGTATGACATACTATTTTAGTGATTAGATTTAATTGTATTCTCTGATTTTCTTTTGGCTAGCGCTTCTGAAATTTCATTGGCTTTCTCTTCCGTGATATCATAATCCCACATTACATAAATAGCAATTAAAGTTCCTAGTATTGGGAAGCCAGTGAAAAATAATCGAAGACCTATTATCGCATTTTCAGGTTGTGAGTCTGCCCCAGATGTAAAACCAACTAACGTCAGAATTGTTCCAGTCAAACCGCCTGCGATGGCAAAACCAAACTTGACCATCCACCAGTAAATTGCACCGAAAACACCTTCTCGTCTTTTACCTGTATGAAGCTCATCTAAATCAATAACATCTGCCGTCATTGACATCATTAACGTAAACAACCCTCCGATTCCAAAAGAAAAGAAAGGCAAGGCGAATAAAAACATATAAGGCTTTCCAGGGATAAACAAAAACCAAAACATGACGTACCCTACAATTGATATACTCTGTGAAATTAAAAAAGCTTTCTTTTTACCTACTTTCTTAGACATATAGGTAACAATTGGGATGACTAAGAAGGTAGTCACTAAGGCACCACAGCTTCCAAACAATGTGGGCCAAATACCTGCATCGCCGGTATTGCCATTAAATAAATAATAGACAATAATAAAAAAGGTGAACCCTGCGACGGTATTAAAAGCATTAAAGATGAAAAAAGTAGAAACACACAGTTTTCTAAACGGTTTGGACCTGGATGCCTCTACAAAACTAGTTCCAATTTCCTTGAAACTCCCTCCAATGTTTTTGAGGGTTAAAGGAGCGTAATCTTTATCTAATGTAGATTCACTTTTAATGAATATGGCAGGAATCATAGCAAAAATCATGCAGACAACTCCAACCCAAATTGCTAACTCTCTTACAGCAACTTCAGCAGACTCAAACCAGCCATTAGTTTGGAAATCAAATATTGAAAACATAACAGAGTTGGGGTCAGCATACATAACAACCCAAAACCAAGGTGCTATGACCCATGCCCATTGTCCGATCCATTGAGCAACGGCCATAATCTGCGTACGCTCATGAAAATCATCACTCATTTCATAGCCCATCGCTACATAAGGAACTCCAAATATGGTAAGACCTAAATAAAACACAAGAGACCACATTAAAAAGTATACGAAATTATAATCCACACCATTATCTAGAAATAACTGCCACATAATGATAAATGAGACCCCCATAATTAGGGCTCCAATCAACACATACTGTCGCCGTCTGCCCCACTTAGATTTTGTGTTATCTGAAATAAACCCCATAATTGGATCTGTAATAGAATCGAAAATCCTTGGCGCTAGCGACACAACACCCCACATCCACCCTGGAAAACCTAAATTTTGAACCAGTACAACAATGAAAATACTTATTACCGCTGGAAACATTTGATTGGCGAGCATGCCAAAGCCAAAGGCTATCTTTTGACCCCAAGAAACTCGACTGCGCACTAAATTAGTTTGTGAATTCATAATTATAGTTTTAGTTTGTGAAAATTATAGTTTGTAAGGCTTGGGGGCTTACGCTCAAAGCATGGGTTTCTCCAGATAAATTTAAATTAAAATACTTTTCAGAAAGTCCTTCATTAAAAACCACCACCACTATAGAACCATTAAGGTTTTCAGTTGCAGAGACCATTAAATCATCATCTGTTTTATGGACTTGAATAACACGCGCTCCAGGCCTAATAAATTTGCTAAAATGAGACATAACATAATAGAGCGGGGTAAGGTAAACTTCGTCTTGTTCTGGGTCTACAATTATTGGCGCTACACACCAATTCTTAAACCAATTAGGACCCCCTTGTCGGTCAAGAACCATGTTCCAATCGACCCATCCGTCAACCCAGTTGTTTAAGCAACCAATAATATCCCTCGCATAGCGATTAACAGGTGCGTATTTAGGGTGTAAGTACTTTTTTTCAGCCTCACGCCAATCAAAACCCCAATCGGTGGCTTCTTTAGACCAGTACCAAGCATCATCCTTCCAAGCTGGAACCTCTGAGTCCACACATGCTTCAGCTTGAATTAAATATTTATTAGGTGCTTTATAATGTGCGTATTGTAACTCTTCTGGAAAATAATCATAGGTACTTTCATACCAGTGAATAGCCGTTCCATCGTAATATCTTGAGCTTGCCTCATCTTTAAACATTACATCTACCCACTCTTTAAGGTCGCCTCTATTTTGATCAAAACCCAATATGACCAGGTCTTCCTGTCCTTTGGCCTCTAGCGTAGGACCAAGATGGTTTTGAACAAAATGCGTCATCTCTTCAGGGCTAAAAACCATACTCTCCCAGTTATTTCCATTACCCATAGGTTCGTTTTCAACCGTAAAACCCCAGATATCGATGCCTTCAGCTTTGTAAGCATCGGCATATTTAGAGAAAAATAACGCCCATGTATCATAATACTCTGGCTTTAATTTCCCTCCAACCCATGAATTATTGTCTTTCATCCATGGTGCAGCAGTCCAAGGCGATGCGAAAAGTTTGAATCCGTCTTTGGAAGCTGCCTGTGCAGCCTTGATCATTGGAATAAGATCATCTTTGTCATGCTCTATAGAAAAGTGTTCAAGTTCAGTGTCGCCTTCAATCGCCGTATAAGAATAGTTACTCAAAGAAAAATCACACGAATTCATATGGGTTCGCGTCAAAGAATAGGCGGCGCCTTCTTTAGAAAAATAGGCATTGATTATTTGGTCCTTTTTTTCGGGGCTTAGTCGATTTAAAAGATAGGCTGAAGATTCTGTAAAAGCTCCACCAAATCCAGTAATCGTTTGTAGTTTTTCTTCCAAGTTTAAATTAATTTCGGAAACTACACCCCCTATGGAAAAGGAGTTTAATGGGGTTAATTTATGTCCCGCGGCAGATGTTTCATAGACCTCTATCATCATTTCTTTTTTTGAATCACACGAAGCTAAAAACAAGGACATTACTACTAAAAAAAAGGGGGGATTAAATATTGTATTTCGCATCATGAAAAGATTAATTATCTAGGTTATTATAAAATTCTTTCAGTACATAAAACGCCTCTTTTTTATCGCGATTAACGTCTAACAGCCCCCAATATTCTTCATTAGCAGTTCCGTCATAAGGCACCCCGCTACTGGCTGGAGCCCAGCCACCAATATCTTGGACATCTGGGCTTCCCGCTTTCCATAACTCGTCTGTAAAAGAAAATACTAAAACACCAGTACTAATCAATTTATGCTCAAAAACATCACTCAAAATATTATTTAAAGACTGCGCTTGTGCGTGCTGGTTCTCCCCTTTAGAAAACCCATGGTTGGCAACAGTCATATAACTATCACTCCCGGCCTCTGAAAGATACATAGGCTTATCACTTAAGGCTGACCATTGTTTAAATATTTTTTCTGGATTATCCCAACGGTACACATTCAGGCCCCATAAATCGATATTGGTCGATGCAGCCAAAGCAGCGCTATCTGGAAGTTCACCATGCGCTGAGGCAACAGGGTGATTTGGATCATTTTGATGAATGGCATCTGCTGCGTTTTGCAAACTGTCATACCAGTTTTTTATATCACCTTCAAACCATTCTGGATGGTAGTTATATTCATTCCCAAGCTCCCATAATAAAATTGCTTTATGATTTTTGTATTTGTTAACATAGTCTAAATAAGAACCTGTGACCATATCATAACGCCCTTCTTGGTTGTAGCCAAAACTTGTAATCACTTTAATCCCTGCAGCAGCAATCTTATCCAAAACAGAAACCTCATCAATAGGCATGTAGACGCGGATGGTATTTATACCTGCTTCTTTCATTAAGGCAAGGTCAAGATCGATATTCGTGAAATCTCTTTCTACACGCCCCTTTTCGACGGGGTTGTAACAAACTCCCTTTATAAAGTACGGCGTCTCATTAATTCGTAACTGTCTATCTTTGACCGAAACCACCTCAGTATCCTCAAAAGATATAAAACTATAAGAAAGACTAAGAAGTCCAAAGATAAATATATGTTTTAATTTTAATTTCATTATGTTTAGTTTGGTAGTTTAACTGTACTGAACATCTCCTCAAATGCCCCATTAAACGATTTTTTAAGTGGTATATCATCGCGAGTCATGCCCTTAAAAACACCTGAATCATATTCATCCCAAAGGGCGTATTTAAGAGTTCCCTCGACATCAATAAGTCCAAAATGATTTTCAGACCCCCTAGGACGAGGTGCATCCTTCCAAGGTTCATCAAAAGCTTCAAAATAAAAACAACTCACCTCATTTGCTATGGTCCAGTCAGACATTTTTTGGTAATAAAGAGCTTGCTTGTATTCATCAGCGGCTTGAGTCCCCGAAGTGCCATAAAGATTCTCTGATGCTGTAGCCCATCCTGTTTCCCCTATGTGAATCGGAGTTTGAACTCCTAAGCTTTCTACATAACTTTCAACGGCTTGGTACTGAAATACGGCATAATCAACCGCACTCTGTACTGCCAATTCAATTCGTACTTTGGCATCTAAATGTTCGATATTCTTTTGACTCTCTAGCCAAAAACTGGAATTATAGTGTGTGTCATGAAATGGATACGTATGTAGTGAAATATAATCGACTGCCTTAATCAAAGCGGTTAAATCTTCGTTGTGATAAGCAGCGTCTCCACCGCCCCATGATGCAAAATTATCTGAACTTGTAATCCATAATTCTGAAGGTAACTTATGTTCCGTTTTTAATTTTTGTAAATGATTTACCCACTTTAAAATTACAGACGGCAATACAAAATAATCGGCTTGCCAATGAACCATCGCTTCATTACCTACTGCAATAATTTTAACGATATCTGGATACTGATTGCTATATATTATGGCACGCTCAATTTCAGCAGTATTAACGGCAATATCTTCCGCCCCATGATTTGGTGACTGACGAGCATTTTCACATTCTATCCAAAGACCAAGCATCACATACATTTCAAAACTAGCGTCCTCCATTTTTAAAGCTCGTATAGCTTTTAAAATATTATGAGCCTGATCTAGTTGTAAATTATAGGTGCGGATTACTTTGATCCCTATAGCCGATAAAATCTTGAGGTCTTCTTTAATCTGAGATAAAGAAGGCTGATCATCTCTTGTTAAGGTCCGATACCCTCCATAGGACATGGCTCTATAATCAGAGTGCCCTAGAAATTCAGCGGCTGACTTATTCTTATTTACAGGTAATTCATTCATTTTTTTATCTTTACAAGACCCTAGGCAAAAGCATAAATTAAAAATTAGTGCGATTAACAGTAAATGTCTTGTGTACTTCATATTAGAGCTTAATTACAGATACCACTAATTTATCTATTTGCCCACCTCTATTAAACAGCATTTGGCTCGTTTCAACATCTAGGGACTTCCCTTTAAAGGATGAAACTCTGCCGTCACTTAGAAAAACTTTAATAGCTGAACTAGATGCTTTCTGGTAAATTACCGGCACTTGACAATATGTAAAAGCCAATGAGTCTACTTCTAAATCTACATGACATTTTTCTTTGGCTAGGTTGATGTAATTAAACACATCTTTCGTTGCTAAAAACTCTTCTGTTCGTAGGATTTCTGGGTTAAATTCAACAGCGCCATTACGTACTTTGACTCCTAACTCCCCAAATCTACTCAGAACATCTTCTTTCACTTGACCGGTCATCCCTGGTTGCTGTGCGCCTTTACCACCGGGCGTATGTGAATACGCATCTGTAGGAAACGCCCCATAAAGCTCTGGTGATTTATGAACTCCTATTCCTGCATTAACTTCAAAATAATGATCGTATAATCGACCTATAAGCTCTTTATCTTCTGATTCAGACAGTGCTTTTTGAGTGACTTCATAGACCGCCAATAATAACTTGGATACCATATGCCAGTAAATAGACCCAAGACCTTCATACCCAAAGAAGGTGCCCGATCTTCCTGTAAATGATTTGTGGTCAAATACAGATTCAAAAATATCAAGCACCTTTTTAGAATCCGCATCCACAAGGGTTGCGTACGATTCTGAAAGACCACTCAAGGCTGACTGTACGGAGTCAGCATTATTAAAACCGCCATTAAAGTGGTAAGCACCATTTCCATCTTGATTAATTAATTGTGTATTACCATCTGCAAGAAGTTGGGTCAGTAATTTCGATGACTTAACATCTGCTGCTGCAATGGTGTTTTTGTGTACAAACTTAGGAAGCTCTTTGTTTGGATATAAGATATAGCTGTACTGATCTTCTCTAAATAACGGACTGTTTTTTAGACCGTCTAAAACGTCTAAACTTTCTTGACTCGATAAATAACCAGAGCTCAATACCGCTACTTGCCCCTCTAACATTTCAGGTAAATAGGAAATAGAAACGGCCTTATGGTCGGTTACGGTCATCAGATTATACGCATGAAATAAATTATCAGTTCGTTTATTAGCACGTATTGAGTGCTCTAAATAATCCAAGGCTGTGATAGAAAACTCTAACAAGGAAGCCTTAGAAACGGCTGTTTTATAGCCTGAGAACTTTTGATCGTAAATCTGTGTTCTATAGTTGCTCGCTGCTTGTCCTAAACCGTCTAAGACTAGCTTTCGACTTTCATCGGTAAAACTACCTTCAAGCAGCTGCTTGTGCGCTTCCAAGGTTTGAGATACTTTGTTGAAAAACTCTAGCAGCTCATTGGATATTTCAAACTGACTTGCGGTGTCCTGATCCAATAATTTGTTGAAGAACTTTAAAAAGCGTCTCAAATAATACAAGGTGACCATGGATACTCCATTTCCCACAAGGGCGTTGTTTGCATCGTTCCACTCAGGGCGTTGGGTATTCATCCAAATACCACCTTCTGGAATGAAGTTAGACATTTTTGCTAGTACAGTAGCTAGTATTTTTTCTACAAAATTAACTTTGTAAATAAAGGCGGTTGTATCTCTTAGCAACGCTCCATCAACCCCGATTTCATCCCTTTTGAACTGTATATTTTCTTCCTTTTCAAAATCAAAATCTATAGTGTTTTTTGGATCTTCCAAAATAGATTCGTATGGCTTAATCTTGTAAGGAACGTTGGCATAGACAAATAAATCTTGAGAAAAATAGGTTGCTAATTTGCTTGGGTAATAGGCTTCCATAAATTCAAGAAACTTAAGCAAATAAATAATTTGGTGATCTCCCCAATAGCCAATGTATGACCACGGGTTATCTGGCTCAATTGTTTCCCAATCAAATCCATACTTTGTAACACGGTACGGGTTATAACCGTCAAAAGTAGTTGCGTTTAAAAACTTATGAATCATTCCTTCCATAAACTCTGGATAGGAATGCGCTAAAGCCTCCCAGTTTTGGAAAATATCACGCCAGTTACCTTGATAATCTAATATTTTGGAGCCATCATTTTCGTTTCTAGTATTTATAGAAAACTTATTCCAAGGACGGCTTGGATCGCCATGGCGACGACTAAACTTTAAAGGTAAATATTCGCAACAAAGACGTTTGAAGTTTTTATCCTCATCGTCTTGATATAAAGCCTTTAAGTCTTCCAGTTTGAAAAGTGTTGGTAAGGCATTTAACAACGCTTCTTTGTGTCGGAATACTTTTTTATTTAACTTTTCAATGTAAGGAACAAAATCTGCTTTTTCAATTTGATAATTATCGTCAAAAATCCCACCTCGCATGATATTAAACATGGTGTTTGAGAAGTGGCGAACATTGCGAAGACCATCGGCTGTTTTTTGGAGTCCATCTGACGCAGCTACTAGTTCGGTAAGTTGTTCAGAACCCAACTCAACATCATTTAGGATGGTTGATTTTAAATCTGAATTCGTTAGTATCTGTGATTTAATAGTAACCACATCTGAGATGGTTTGATTAACATCAGCGACCAATAGCCACTCTTTTGATCCATTTGACTCTAAGGCTACTTCGGAATGTAGAAAATAAGCCCCTTTTTCGGCTTTGACATCCGTTTCTTGCGAGACTTCCTGCCCCCTTCTAAATGCATCTAGTTGCAAAGAAGATAAAAGAATGGTGGGGTTTTCAAGTCCAATAGACCAAGTAATATTTGATTTTAAAGCCTCACTTGGCTCCGCTTTATCAACGATAATGGCACTCAATGCAAAAATAGCAAGGGAAGAACCTTCAACAAGTTCAGTTCTCTTGTACGCATCAACAAGGTTACTAGTGCCATTTTGAAGCGCTTCTTCAACGCCGTAAGGCAATACATTTTGAATCCCATCAATAAATTGAACTTTAACCGCTGAGTTCGCTGTATTGTATAACGAAGACTTTCGAACAAATCCGTAACGATCCGTGGAGTTCCACTCATAAGTGAAGCGTATTTCAAGATCGTGGTTAATTTCTTCAAAGATCACTTTGTTACCAAAGGCATTCTTGTAGAGGTTTTGTGATATTTTGTATAACGATGCTTGACGCAAGGAAAAAGGCTCCCACAAAAACGTTTGTCCGTTTTTCTCAACTAGAAAAATAGACTTACTCCCGGTGGTTTCAAAAGAATCAGATATTTTATCATCTGTATAATAAGGAAATAAGGCTGCATCACTGTCTTTTCGACCTGCAGACAATGCACCCGTGCTAGAAATAAACATCCAATGGTTTGAATGGCTAACGATACTCATGAAAAATGGACGCATACCATTAACATTAGAAATTTTATAAAAACTCTCTCCGTCAATTTTCATCTGTTCTCCTTTAACATTCAAATCTGAGAGCTGAGCTAAGTGAGGACCAATATTTATGGTTTTATTTTGAGTCATTTTTTTATTACTTTTTGATTTTAATTTTGGTTGGTTATTCTAAATACGATCTAATGCCCACTAAAATAAGATATTTTTAATATTCAGTATAATTATTCATGCTACAATGAACATACAAAACACCACAACTTAGACTACGAAGGCCTACGGAGTAAAGAAAATATTTATAAGGGGAAAAAAGGGATTTAGTAAGACTTGTTGTAGTGATGTATAGTTGTTTAAGCTCAAATCGCTCGATACAAATCACAAAGATCGTATTTTTCATGATTAATATTTGAACAGATAAACCCTACCTAGAGCTAAATTTTGAATAATAGCTAGTATCTCGATGATGACATTGTTAAATATCTATAATTAGACTCTAGAAGTGGAGGTAGTGCTTAAATTAGAGGCTTTACAATCACTCTCTGCAAATATGATTAATGAATAAATATGAAACTTAATTAGGGAATTAAAATCTATAAAATAGAATCTTATTAATTAGTGTATCTTGTTGGAAACCAATAAAAACATGAAATTTAAAGACCCAGAACTTAAGAAAGGTTCTTTTTTAAGCATCACTCTTTTAATACTTTCAGGAGAATTAATTTTTTTATTACCCTATGTATTAGCGAGAGTCTTTAGACCTACATTTTTAGAAGTATTCAACTTAACTAATCTTGAATTAGGCAGCTTGTTCTCTATTTACGGAACAGTGGCTATACTCTCTTACCTCTATGGGGGCGTAATTTCAGACAAATTTCAACCTAAGAAATTGATCGCCATCTCTCTCTTTTTTACTGCTTTTGGGGGAACTGTTTTATCCACCTACCCCTCCTATTTGATGTTGCAAATACTATGGGGATATTGGGGTTTTACAACTGTATTTTTATTTTGGGGAGCCATGATCAAAGCTACTCGCGTGTGGGGAGGCTCAAAAAATCAAGGGGAAGCTTTTGGATTGTTAGATGGAGGAAGAGGTTTAGTTGCCGCTTCAATGGGAACTTTAGGTGTGGTGATTTTTTCTATGTTTTTAACAAATGACATCGAGTTGGCTTCTTTGGTTGAACGTAAAAATGCGTTTAGATATGTAATTTTATTCTCTTCATTAATTGTTTTTCTAACTGGGATACTTATCATTGTCTTTATGGAATCAAGCATAGAGAGCGCTATAAACAAGAGCGCCTCTTTAATTCCTAATATCAAATCTGTTTTAAAAATCCAATCTGTTTGGCTTATTATGGTTATCATCATAGCTGCATATGTCGGCTATAAGGTAACCGACATTTACTCACTGTATGCTTCTGATGTTATGAATTTTGATAACTTAGAAGCCGCAAACATAGGGTCGTTACAATTGTATCTTCGCCCAATTGTGTGTTTACTAATTGCATTGTTTGCAGATAAAAAAAGCTATATTCATTTAATTATTATTGGTTTTATTATTATGTTGGTGGGTGCTTTAGTCTTTTCATTAGGAATCGTTCAAGTAAACATGAATTATGTATTTTTCTTTTCATTAATTGTAGTCGCTACAGGGACCTATGCGATTCGTGCTTTATACTTTTCTCTTATGCAAGAAGGACGTATTCCAATCGTATTGACGGGAACTGCGGTAGGAGTCATTTCTGTTGTTGGATATACCCCTGATATATTTGCAAGCCCTGTTATTGGCTACTTATTAGACACTTACCCTGGAATAATTGGGCATCAGTATGTGTTTTCGATGCTTGTGGTGTTTTCAATAGTAGGGCTGTGGGCGTCTATGAGATTTAACAAATTAGTCACTAGTTTTAAGTAATATTTTGTATGATTTTTAAATTGAAGAAGTTCATAATCTGCAACTAACTCCACATATAAACTCTTCTGAGTTGTCTTTGATTATTTTATTTGATTTTAGACGGGTTAGGCAGTTCTACAAAACCCATATTGAATAATGTAAATCCAAAAATATCAGAATACTGCTCAATTGTTTTTGCAATAGGAGTTCCTGAACCATGACCCGCGTTGGTTTCTATTCTAATTAAAACTGGATTTTCTCCTGTTTGTTTTTCTTGTAATTCTGCAGCAAATTTAAAACTATGAGCAGGCACTACTCGATCATCATGGTCTCCAGTGGTCACTAAAGTAGCTGGATACTTTATTCCATTTTTTACATTATGAACAGGTGAGTATCCTTTCAAATATTCAAACATTTCAATGCTGTCATCTGCCGTTCCATAATCATATGCCCAACCGGCACCTGCTGTAAATGTGTGGTAGCGTAACATATCTAATACACCAACAGCAGGTAGTGCTACTTTCATTAAATCGGGTCTTTGTGTCATTACTGCCCCTACTAAAAGCCCCCCATTTGAACCGCCTCTAATGGCCAAGTAAGACGAAGAAGTATACTTTACATCGATCAGATATTCTGCTGCTGCAATAAAATCATCAAACACATTTTGCTTTTGCATTTGAGTTCCGGAATCGTGCCATTTTTTACCATATTCACCACCACCGCGTAAGTTTGCAACGGCATAAACACCCCCTTGTTCCATCCAAACGGCATTTGCAATACTAAATGAAGGAGTTAAACTGATATTAAAACCTCCATAGCCATATAAGATTGTTGGAGTTTTTCCGTTTAGCACTACCCCTTTTTTGTGAGTGATAATCATTGGAACCTTGGTGCCGTCTTTTGAGCTGTAAAACACTTGTTTACTGTCGTAATCAGAGGGATTAAAACTGATAGTTGGTTTCCAGTAGGAAACGTAAGTACCCTGCTTAGGGTTGAATTTGTAAGAGGCGCTTGGAGTAAAGTAATTTGTGAAAGAAAAATATAATTCTTTTGCATCCAATTTTCCGCCAAAACCTGCTGAAGATCCAACGCCTGGCAATTTTACTTCCCGAATTAAATTACCTTCAAAATCATACTGTAGTACTTTTGAAACGGCATCAATCATATACTCGGCGAAGAAGTAGCCCGCTCCAGAGCTTAAGCTTAATACGTTTTCTGTTTCAGGAATAAAATCTATCCAATTTTCTTGTGTTGGGTTTTTTGCATCAACTGTAACCACTTTTTTATTAGGAGCATTCAAATTAGTAACTAAATATAATTTACTTTGGATATTTTGTATCAGATAAGTATCGCTATCAAACGTATCGATTATTGGAATTAGTTTGCTGTCACTTACACTGAGGTCTTTAATGAATAACTTATTTCCAGAAGTTGTGGTAGCGGCATCTATCAATAAATAACGACTATCTTCGGTTGTAGACCCTCTAACATATCTATGCTTTTCATAGAGGTTTCCACCAAAAATAACCGCATCTTCTGTTTGGGAAGTGCCCAATTGATGGTAATATAATTTGTGTTGATCTGTTTTAGCAGACAACTCACTTCCTTTGGGCTTGTCATAACTTGAGTAATAAAAACCTTCATTTTTATACCAAGAAATACCTGAGAACTTCACATCAACCAAGGTGTCTTCTTTAATTATCTTAGACTCAGCATCAATAATAATTATTTTACGCCAATCCGAACCACCCTCAGAAATGGAATAGGCAACTGTTTTTCCGTTTTTAGAAAAACTCAAGGAACCTAGTGAGGTAGTTGCGTTTTCTGAAAATGTATTTGGATCTAAAAAAAGTGTTTCTTTACCATCTTTTTTTCGATAAATAACATTTTGATTTTGCAAGCCGTCATTTTTATAAAAATAAGTATAATCGCCCTCAATAAAAGGGGCACTTAGCTTTTCGTAATTCCATAATTCTGTCAACCGCCTTTTTAGTTGCTCTCTGAACGGAATTTCACTTAAGTAGTTAAAGGAAACTTCATTTTCTGCTTTTACCCAGCTTTCGGTTTCTTCACTTCGATCATCTTCCAGCCACCTGTAATTATCGATTATTTCGGTTCCAAAAAGAGTGTCTATAACGGCTTTTTTTATTGTTTTGGGATAGTTCAATTTAATGCTTTTTTGTTTTGTTTCTTTTATACAAGAGGCGAAAATTAGACTAGTAAAAAGCATAATAAGGGTTAAATTTTTCATCGTCTCAGGGTTTAAATCATTAACTATCTAAAAGTAATCAATTAAGAATTTACATTAATACCAAAACTAATGTTTTAATAAATAAAGACAAAAATTGTGCTCATTTAGATACTCTGGAACTATACAAATCTTTAAAAGAATTGGTTCTGTAACCAAGTTACAGAAAGCTATGGGGCATTTCTCTTTAAGTGTAAGTTTGATCTACTTACCAAGTTTAGGAATAGCTGAATTAAATGAAGAAATGCCTACGATTTGGGTTTTTTATAAAAATGGATGCCAAATAAAATTAGAGCAGTAGCTATAAACAAAAGCTTAATAGGTCTTGGAGCAAAAGGCCCAATGTCAAAAAAAACATCAAGGGTTCGTTCACTAATAAATAATGCGATTATCACTGATGCAATTGTATATAACGGTTTTTTCATTATGGTGCACAGTTTGTGAAGTTAGGTTGAGGTAGTGTCCATTCAGGTGTGTTATAGCTGAAACCATCACATTCTAAAACATTACTTACATCCCAATCTCCTATAGCTTGGTTAAATAAAGACCCACTAAACATTGAATACATATTTATCACGCTACTGACATCCCAATCTCCTATAGGTTGATTAAAATTAGAAGCATTAAAAAACATATACCACATCTCATTTACACTACTTACATCCCAATTATTTATGGGCTGATTAAAAGCTGAACCTTCGAACATTCTTCCCATTTTGTTCACACTACTAACGTTCCAACTTTCTAGAGGCTGATTATAGGCTAAATTGCCCTTAAACATCCCATACATATTAGTTACATTACTTACATCCCAATTTGAAATATCTTGATTAAAAGTAGACTTTTCAAACATCCTAGACATATTAGTTACATTACTCACATCCCAACTGGATATATCTTGATCAAAAGCAGATTTCTCAAACATCCGAAACATACTAGTCACGTTACTTACATCCCAACTGGAAACATCCTGATTAAACTCATTGTTTTGATAAAAAAACTGACTCATATTTGTAACTTTTGAGATACATATAGAAGTAACATCTGCATTATTGTCAATCATCTGTTTAAGACCAGACCCGCTCACAATAGTATATTCGATTCCATTAATAGTCCCTACGTCGCCTACATTAGCGGATTCACAGGCTTTTATGGTTATTCCATTTTCGGCTAAATAAACTATATCACAATTAGTAGGCTCATAATTCACTTTAGTCGTAAAGCTTCTTATGTCATCTGCATAAAAATTACCTGCAGGATTAGACAAAAACGCTCTAAAGTAGTAAGTGGTATTTGAATCAAGATTTTCTATTCTTGCATTTATGTATCCGTCTACCAAAAGTAATGTTAGATCAAAACTTCCGCTAACTATAGAATCCTCTAAATTGGGCTGGGTTTCTGTTGAATAAATAAACCCTAGATTATAATTACCATTTCCGTCACCTTCTCCGCAGAACTCGGGAAAAGTATTTATAACACCACTTAAAGTGCCTGCTGATTTGGTGATATTAGTGGCAGGAAATGTAGATAAAATAGGATTATCAATACAAGTAAGAACTTCATAATCTTCCGAACAAGCGAAAATTAGTAAAGCGGAAAGAAGAAGTAATTTCTTCATAATTAAATTGATTTATTCTACAAATATAGAGGATTAAGATTAAATACCAAGCCATTAAGTCGCCCATAGTTGGCGTTTTAGAAAGGGATTACTAACTTATAACTCACCATAAAAAAAGGCCTTCAAATGAAGACCTTCATAGTAGATAACTCTATTAAATTGTCGAAATTAAAAATAACCAGACTTCAAAAGTAGAGCTCTTTTGATTAACCCCTTTATTTAAGCGGCCTTTGCCACTGACTAAGATAAATGATTTTGCCGTTTTCAATTCTAAACATTTCATGTGCTGCAAGTTGTTGAGAACTTCCGTCGGAAGCTACAAACTCTTCGTAAGTCCAAAGCAATACCCATCGCTGATCAGTAGCTTTATCTTTAAGAGGAATCCATGTTAATGGACGGATTCTTATTTTGTAATTGTTTATAAAATCTTTGAAAGCCGCATCCATTTCATCTAAGCCATTCAATGGTGAGCCGTCAGATAATATGGCTGTAAAATCAGAATGAAATAATGACCTTGCAGTTATATAATCAGAGTTTTCCGCTGCCTTTTGTAGCTCTAGTACCAATTCTAAAGCTGACGTATTTTGGTCTATAGTCCATTCGGCCGGCCATGCTGCAGAATAAGCGACTTGTTGTTGAGAAAACAGTCCAAGGGACATAAATAGTAAAAGAGTTGTAATATTTTTTTTCATAGCTATAATTTATTAGTTTTAATTAGCAAGTGAATGTAGAATATAAACTTGTCATTAGCAAGTTATCATGTTTAAATTATTAAATCTGAACAGACTTTTGCATAATCCGCATGAAAACAGTCTCGGTTTATACTTTTATTGTAAAATTAATAACCTGTAGTAATCTTTAATAATACATCCTGAGTTTATGCGTCAGTTATCGAAAAACACAAAACCAGCTTCAACAGCATTATTTCGACTTCGATAAGTTTATTTGGTATTTGCTGAGGTTCTTAGAAGTTTTTCTGCTGGCAGACAATAATTTCTGCCAGTTTTACTATCGAAATGTCGAACATTAGCTTTACTACGAGAGATTTTGAGTTGATAATTCACATGATTGAATTTACCCCCGAATTCGATAAAATTTATTAAATTAGATTTCTATTTTAACTTAAATAAACAATTATGAAAAAAATTATTCTATTATCAATTACAACATTTCTACTTATTGGTTGTAAACAAGAATTAAATAATGAGTGTGAGTCCTTAGCAAAAGTGAGTGAACAAACAGATAAAAACATCAATACATATAAAATGGCTTGGGATGCTTTTTTTGAAACCCGAGATAGTAACGCTATAAATACTGACAGTTTTGATGAGCAAGTAACAGTAGTAACCGCAGAAGGTAACATTACTGGTATTGAAGCTTTTCGAGATTATTACAACAATTATTTAACTGGTTTTTCTGATGCGGAATTTAATTTTATTGATATAATTGGGCAAGGAGACAAAATAGTTAAACATTGGAATTTTAAAGGAACACATGATGGGGAAATGTTTGGAATCCCTGCTACTAACAAAAAAGTAGACATCAGTGGGACTACCATAGTATTGATGAAAGATGGAAAAGTACTAAAGGAACAAGATTTTTTCGATAACTACTCATTCTTAATGCAACTAGGTTTATTGGAATAAGTTTTCTTTGAAACAACTTTTATCACTCCTAAGTTATATTATAAAATAAAACGGTTACGCTATAATAGTATAACCGTTTTATTGTTTTAGTAGCGGGAACAGGTCTGGAACCTGTGACCTTCGGGTTATGAGCCAGACGAGCTACACAATGCTCTATCCTCTAAAACAGAGACTTAACTAACAGCTCTTAACTTCTGCCAGTAAACACTGCCATAAAATATATATGATAAAAATTTAACAAAAAAGATAATTTATTAAAAAATTAATTTTTGTCTTTACAAAAAATTAAAACTACTATTGCATTGTTAAATCCTTTGTTTTATGTTATATTTTATATACTTCCTAAGTGTAATTACATCCTTAAATAACAACTTTGTTATTAAAAAGATTCATGATGATAAAGTCTTTTACAACTTTGTATCATATGAAAATGAATTATATGTAAGTTCTAATAAGGGTATTTTTAAAATTAATTCTATTGGAGATCTAGCACTTTTTGATCAGTCAATCACAGGTCCAATAAATTCACTTTTTGAAAAAAATAATAATTTTACGATACGATTTGAAAAAACTCCAGAACTATATCCAGAAATATATTCTAATTCAGTAACTGATTTCGCATACTTAGAAGACAATCTAGTTATAATAACTAGAGGGAAATTATTGGTTTATAATAACCTCTCATACACATTTAATCCTGTTGGAAGTGTTAGATCAATAAGTCAAAACGCAATTGGCACATATGGAGGTGTTTATATTAATGGAAATAAATTAAATAAAATATCCTATACCGATGGGCAAATTAAAGAATTTGATGATTTAATTTTCGTATGCTACAATGGTCTTTTGAGCTATAATAACAATCAAGAAACTTTATTGTACAATAATGATAATTCAATAAGAACAAAAGGAGAATACGGCATTATTTCAGAAATATATAGTATAAACAATTCTAACTATCTAGTAATTTCTGATAATGGTATTTATAGATATGATTATAAATTAAATACTTTTCAATTAATATATACGATTCAAAATAAAATTATCCCAATTAGAAATAAGATAAAATCTAGAATTAATGATCGGGCTGAATTTCACTTTATTGACAATAAAAAATATGTTTCATTAAATGTTAATACCAATAATATTGAGATTATAGACAACAATATCAGTTATGAAATAAATGATATTTTAGAAAGTGATATTAATGGAAATGATTTTTATGCTATTTCAAAAAACCAATTATTACATTTCAAAAGAACAAAAGATGGTTTAAAATTAAATAAAAAATTTCTTGTTAAATCTACACCACACACAATATCAGATTATAATAATCTGATATTTTTAGCAGGGAATGATGGATTATCTATTTTTGACAAGACAAAGCAAAGGGTTATCGAAAATTATATTGTAGATGAATTCAACTCAAGTGCTGTTTTTAAAAACATGAATAGCATAAGTTTTGGCAGTATTCATGGGGTATATACAATAGATAATGCGTCAGATTTAGAAAGAAAATTAATTTTCAGAGATTTTAAAATTAGTGATCCTTTCCGGTACATATATTTAGGTGTATTAATTTTCATTATTATTATTTTGATATTATTTAGAAGAAAGTACAAAAAAACAAATGTCACGGACGAGCAAATGATTGTCAATATAAAGCGTTTTATTAATAAAAACTTAGGTAATGCAACTTTGAAAATGTTAGAATCTGAATTTCAATTAGATTACAATGAAATGAATAATTTAAGTAAAGAATTTAAACCCGCTAAGTATATCAAAGAATCAAGGATAGAGTTAACAAAAAAAATGATTCTAAGTGATAATTCTATTTCAGAAATATCACACAAAACAGGCTATTCTGAAACATACCTCATAAAGAATAAATATAAATTTTTGAAGTAATAAATATTTATTGAAGTTATTGCTGCACCTGCTTTAAATAAAACATCTACACAATTTTATAGCGAAAATATAATAGGTGTTTTCTAGAAAGGTAAACTCGATTTGTTAAGATATTATTAAACAACCTATGTTCATCTGTAGAAAGGATATTTTTTGAAAATTAGGACAATAATTTTTAAAAAATAATATTTATCACAGCATCAAATAAATTGTAATTATGCACAATAAACATAAATATAATTTTTTTTTTGCATTTTAAATACTATAAAAATTTAGCATTTGTATTACTGTCTCTAGTTAGCTGTTCTACCAATAAGATATTATTCAAAGATATACCTGAGAATACTTCAATAAAAATCCCAGAAGCTGTCATAACTTATGGTGATTTGATTGATGTAAATATTTCGTCTTTAAATAATCAAAGTACTTCGATTTTTTCGGCACAACAATCTATGGATAAAATTGGAACGATTAGAAATGCAGAAGCAAGAAAATTAGATGGCTATTTGGTGGATAGCTCAGGGAATGTAGATATTCCAATTCTAGGTATTGTAAAAGCTTCAGGAATGACATGTTCTTCACTTTCCGAATCTATAAAAAAAGACATAAAAGAATATGTTCTTAACCCTAATGTAAGAATAAAGATTTTAAATTTTAGAGTTTCAATATTAGGACAAGTAGCTAAGCCAGGTACAATTGAAGTAATAAATCAAAATATTTCTTTCACAGAATTAATTAGCAGAGCTGGAGACCTTAAAAAAAATGCAGACCCAACTAAAGTAATGTTACTAAGAAACGTAGATAACAAAGTTCAAACAAAATATTTAGACCTTACTTCAAATGAATTTTTAAATTCAGAATACTATTATCTAAAGCAAAATGATGTAGTATACGTAAGACCAGATAATGCTTCTTTAGCATTTGATTTTGGGATTTTACGAAATACTGCAGCATATTCATTATTAATCTCCATAGTTATATTATTAACTAGATAATGAATCCTAATAATCCACATGTCCAAGAAGAAGATGCTATTGATGTAATGGCGTTGTTTTTTGCAGTTTTATCTCACAGATGGATTATTATTACATCCATAACAATATTCTCGATTATTGGAATTGCATTTAATTCTTATCGACGAGACATATTTCAAACAAACGCAACAATAATGGTTAGTGAAGATCAATCTGATCCTTCATCTTTTATTAATAATAATGAATACCAATTTTTATATAACAATAAACTTGAGAGTGAAGATCATGCTAGTATTTTTAAATCAACATTGATATTAAAACAAGTAGTTGAGAAATTAGACCTTAATTATAGGTTTCAAAAAAAATATACTTGGAAATCAAATAAGTTATTAACAAAAGAATCATTGCCATTTGAAATTGTTTTTAAGGATGAAACCTCTCAAAAACAATGCATCATTAAATATCAAAAAGAAAATGTAATTATTGAAATAAATGACAACACATTTTCATTTTCCAAAAAAGAAAGTATAATTGAGAATTCAATATTTAAGTACAAGACAAAAATCTTAAATAATATAATTCAGGGTACCTATATCATTGATCAATTTACTGTCAATCAAACGATTAATGAACTAAAGACCAAATATGAGGTTAATCAACCGAAAAAATCAAATGTTTATGGAATATCTTATTCTGGTCCTAACAGAGAAATAAACTCTTTTGTGTTAAATGGAATTATTGATGAGATTACAAATAATAATGTTAGAGAGAAAAAAAGTGTATATAAACTATCCATTGATTTTATTGATAAGAGAATATTCGATTTAAAAATAAAAATTGATTCGCTGAACTCTGTGATTTCTAAATTTAAAGTCACAAATGGTGTGTATATGCCAGGAACTCAGACCAATTCAGTATTAAATAACATAAACGAAATTGAACAAAAAATATTTGCGAATTCAATACAAAGTGAGCTATCAATTAAATTAATAAATGAAGTTGAAAAACAAAATTCATTTGATCTATTACCAACTGATATTGGAATTGAAAATGAAAATATAAATCAAATGGTTTCACAGTTTAACAAAATTATTTTAGAAAAGAATAATTTACTGGTTGAGGCTACAGAAAAGAACCCACTTGTTATACAATCACAAAACCAACTGGTTGATTTAAGATCTAATATTCTTAATAGTTTAAATATTTATACTAATAAACTAAAAATGAAATTAAATAAATATGATGACTTTAAACAAAAAAGCGATTTAATGATTGGAGTTATTCCACTTAGAGAAGCCGAGTTAAGTAATCTAGAGAAAGATCTTTTACTTGTAAATAATTTATATTCATATTTATCCCAAAAGAAAGAAGAAGCGTTAATCAATTTATCCTCTTTAGAACCAAATATAAAAATGATTAATGAAGTTGACTACACTGTAATTTCAAAGACCAATTCGAAAAAAACTTTTGCAATGTTTTTATTTGCCGGATTTTTTCTTCCAGTTGGTTTTACATTAGGTTTATTTTTTCTTAGAGCATTCTACGTTGATATAGAATATTTAAAACTAAAACTTCAGGATATTGATTTTTTAGGTGTCATAAAATTAACAAAAGATAAGACATCTAATGAGGTTAAATCAATACAATATGAACTTATGAAAAGAATTTACCATAATATTAATATGGTAATTCCTAAATCCAAAGATGGATTGTCAATCATGGTTACATCATGTGTTAAAAATGAAGGAAAAACATATACTGCCTATAATTTTTCAAATTTCTTAGCAAAAACGGGCAATAAGGTAATTCTCATTGGAACTGATTTAGGAAATCCTGATTTATCAAAATTATTTGACAATAAAAATGTCAAATTAAAGTCAAAAGGGCTCACAGATATTATTTATGATGATGAAAATGATTTTAAAGAGCTTTTTGAACAATATAAAATAAAAGAAAATCAACTAGATACTCTTTTTGTTGGAACAAATAGTTTTGGTCATAATGTTTTTGAGCATGATAAATTTAATGTATTAATAACTTATTTAAAGCAAAAATATGATTACGTAGTTTTTGATACTGCGCCAGTGATGATGATGGTTGACGCATTAAAATTAACACAAAAGTCAGACTTTGTTATTCATGTCTTTAGAAAGTATTTCTCCTCAAAAAAGTTAGTGAATTTTCTATTAGAATATAACGAAAAATACAAGCCAAAAAACATAGGCTATATTATTACTGATGACACCAAACCTGATAAATTTATTGATAAATATGGATACGGTTACGGTTACGGATACGGATACGGATACGGATACGGAACCACATAAAACAATACAATTGAATATTTCTAACAAAAATAAATCATGAAAAAAGTACTTACCATCATAGGATTATTTATCGGAATTAATGCTACTGCACAAGTAGCTACTAGTGGCACAAATAATAGTGGAACTAATGCTTCTGCAATTGGTTATCAATCCTCTGCAACCAATACAGTATCTACAGCAATTGGAAGAGAAACATTAGCAAGTGGAATAACGTCTACAGCAATGGGTTATCAAACCTCTGCAACAAATACTGCTTCTACTGCAATTGGAAATAACAGTACTGCTAGTGGAGTAACATCTACTGCAATTGGTAATAACAGTACAGCTAGTGGAGAAACATCTATCGCAATGGGTTTTGAAACAGAAGCTACTCATAGCGCATCAATAGCAATGGGATATCAAACTACATCTACCCAGGGTGCCTCTACTGCAATGGGATTTAAAACAACTGCAAGCGGTTTTGGATCTACATCTATTGGATATCAAACAACAGCAAGCGGTTATGGTTCTACATCCATTGGATATCAAACAACAGCAAGCGGAAATTCTTCTACAGCAATAGGGAAAAACACAATAGCTAGTGATTTTGGTTCTTTAGTAATTGGACAATACAATTTAAGCGGCTCAACGGTTACCAATAGCGCAACGGAAGCTAACTATGCAAATACTGCCTTTGTAATTGGTAATGGCACAGCTTCTAATGCAAAATCTGATGCTTTTAAAGTAATGGTTAATGGCAATACTACTGTTGGTAATGATCTAACAGTAAGTGGCGATATTGTGGTTTCATCAGATGCAAGACTCAAAGCAAATATAGTATCTCTAGGTGCTACTCTTGCAAAACTACTCTTAATTGATGGAAAGACCTACACAATGAAAAAAGACGGCAAACAAAAGATAGGCGTATTGGCTCAAGATATTCAAAAAGTATTTCCAGAACTAGTTACAACTGATGATAAAGACATGTTGGCGGTAAACTATCAAGGGCTTGTACCCGTGCTTATTAATGCGCTTAAAGAACAACAATCAGAAATAGACGAATTAAAA
>Ga0115571_1000265_pt1 | contig 40052 bp, 19 predicted proteins | sample COGITO_mtgs_1205_FD_87293 | JGI IMG/M metagenome (GOLD analysis project Ga0115571, IMG submission 87293) | Pelagic marine microbial communities from North Sea - COGITO_mtgs_120531 | ecosystem: Environmental > Aquatic > Marine > Epipelagic | place: Germany:Helgoland, sampling site Kabeltonne...
ATCAACACTAGGTAAAATTATATCAAAATCTGCATATTCGGACGATGTATAGCTATTGTATGTATTTTTTGATTTATGTATTTCTTTTAAAATATCTCTATTGTTAAGGTAATTTCTTTTTTTCATGATTACTCCAATGCTATATTTATAATAATATACGCACTTAATTTTGTCAACTAAATAATGTATAGGAGTATAACATGTTTGGTGGATTTAGTGGATTAAGCTCAGGGTTAAGCAAAGTAGCACAAGCTGTTACAGGCTTAGATAGATTAACAGGCGGAGCAATTGACAATATTAATAGAGTTACTAATATTGCTGGTCAAGTTAGCGAACAAATTGAAAGAACTTTTCCTTCTAATCTATCTAATTTTAGAGATAGTTTTGGTTCAGCATCAGATTTTCTTCGTGAATTAGGCGGAGCAGAACAGCAAAATAGAAATGCAGGATTGCTGCCGGGCGGAGAACCGTCAAGTAGATTTGATTCTAAAGGCTATACTCCTGCAGAAGCAGCACCTAGTTTTACTGCTGGTGCTGGCACTGAACAAAATGATTGGAGAGTAAAATTAGCTATTCCTCCAGTAATTCAAAATTCTCCTGCATTTAAACCTTTTAATAATACTAATGACAATATGGTATTTCCTTTTAATCCCACAGTACTCTTTGGAAACAGTGCAAACTATTCTCAAATACATCCTACACATACAAATTATCCATACCAGGCATACCAAAATAGCCAGGTAGATACGATTAGTATTAGTGGTGAATTTTTTAATGAAAATGAAGAAGATGCACAGTACTTTTTAGCATGTTTGCATTTTTTAAGAACAATGACAAAAATGTTTTATGCAAGTAATCCGTTTATAGGGAATCCTCCTTTAATAACAAGACTAAATGGATACGGCGAGCATGTATTAAATAATATTCCTGTAGTTGTACAAAGTTTTACAATGGATTTAGGATCAGAAGTTGATTATATTTCGACTTCATTTCCGTCACAAGGCGGAAAAATAAATTATGTTCCTACACAAACATTATTATCTGTAAATCTACTTGTACAGTATAGTAGAAGAACTAGAAGTAACTTTAGTTTAGATACATATTCTAAAGGTGGATTTGTAGGAACTGGAGAAGGATTTATCTAATGACAAATGGTGTTTATAGTCCGTATGCAAAAACTAAGATAACTAGAACTGGATATTTAGACTTATTAAATATTATTCCAGTTCCGGCAGAAGATGACGATATTTTATATACGATTATTTCTGCTTATACATATAGACCTGATCTATTAAGTGATTATGTTTATGGAACCAAAGACCTATGGTGGGTATTTGCACAAAGAAATTTAGATGTACTAAAAGATCCAGTGTGGGACTTTGTTGCAGGAACACAAATATACATTCCTAAGAAAAGAAATCTTCAACAGATTATAGGAGGATAAATGGCACTTACTAGTTTTTTAAGCAATGCATCCTCAACATTAAGCAGAGCTACATCTAATATTAGCACATCGGCACAAACTTTTAACAACAGTTTGTCAAGTTTTTCAAACCAAATCGGTAATATCGAAAGTCAAATTTCTCCTCAGTTTATACAAAATAATTTAGGTAATTTACAGGATAAATTTAGATCTGTAGCATCTCCTTTTACTGATGCATTATCAAACGTAACAACATCACTTCCGTCATTAACTAATGCAGTTAGTTTAATAAATCCTGCATTTGGTAATATTGTTAGTTCGGTAGAAAGCTTAGTAGGAGCAGTATCTGGAGGACAAGCTGATCAAAGTATTTTAGGTCTGTTTAATCCTGAGTCAAACAATGTGTTAAATTTAGGCCAAGGTGCCGGAGGAATGACTGCTGATGTTTTAGGATCTCCTAGTACTAATGCATTTTCAACATCAAGGTTACCAAATCCATTAAGGAATTTTTCAAGTCACAACTATCAAATTAAATTAGGTATGCTATCAAGAAGTGAAAATAATAGCCCTAATTCTTCTTACAGATCATCCGGTCTTTCGAAAGTATTAATATCATCAGGCGGCGGCGAATATGCAAAACGTCAAACTACTGCTACTGAAGATATATTTGGAGCCCACGGCGAATATTTTATTGAAGATTTAGAAGTAGAAAGTATGATTGTTCATAATGCTACAACAGGTGCTACTAATAGTACTGGATTTTCATTTAGAGTAATAGAGCCTTACTCTATGGGACAATTTTTAGAAGCCGCGGCAGCCGCAGCAATTGAGTTAGGTTATCAAGCATTTACTACTGCACCATTTTGTTTTGAAATTACTTTTACAGGGTACGACTCAAATGGTAATGTTATACCGTCTGGAGTATCTCCAAAATATCTTCCTTTTATGTTTACTGATATACAATTTGATGTTAGCGGCTCAGGGTCGATGTATTCTATTGAAGCAATACCTTATAATGAACAAGCAACAATTGACCAAATACAAGAACTTAAACAAGATTCTAACCTAAGGGGAGAAACTATATCTGAATTATTACAAACTAATCCAACTAACAGTTTAACGAATGTAATAAATTCGAGAATAGAAACCCAAGAAGATGTTAATGCTATTTCAAAAGGTGATAGGTACATTATTGCATTTCCGCCAAGTGGAAGAGATATACAAGAGGCAGTTGATGATATTACAGCTAGATTTAACCGAACTGGAAGTACAGGAGCAACAACTGCTTCTGTAAATACTTCAAATTTAGCAGGTATTACAGCAGCATCAAGTGCAGGAGGAGGGCTGTTTGAACAACTTAAATCTTGGGCAAATAATCCTTCTAATATAAGTTTTATCGGTAATTCAAGAATGGTAGTAGATGTAAATGAAGAAGGTGACAGACCTGCTGCATTTGCTGACTTATCAATAGACATTAATAATGTTTTAAGACCTGTACAACGAAATGCAGAAACAACACAAATGTCAGATCTTGAACGTAATTTTCAAATTACTCAAGGTACAAAAATTATGGAAGTTATTGCAGATTCTATAATACAAAGTGAATATGGAAGAGCAATAATTGACGGGCCTAGTGAAACTGGACAGTATTCCTGGTACAAAGTTGATTTAAAAACTTATATAGAAGTAGATACAACTAGGGCGCAACAAACTGGACAAGATCCTTTAATATATGTCTTTCAAGTTAAACCTTTTTTAGCAGACGAATCGTTTTTCCAAGGTCCGTCTAGACGTTCTAACTCAACTGCATTACTAAGACAAAATGCACTTAAAACCTACAATTATTTATATACCGGTTTAAACGAAGATGTTATTGATTTTAACATAGGTTATAAAATGGCATTTTTTGAAGCTATGGCTTCAGATTTAGGACAACTAGGTTTAGGCGCAAGGGGCGCAGCTTCTGGAGAAACAACAGATAAAGGCAAACCTCCTCCAACCAATAGAGCTCCGCCCGGAATAGGGCCAGGCGATCCTAAAGATCCAAACGAGTCACACGTAAGGCAAGTAGAATCTATTAATCAAAATAGACAAAGTGCCGGCGGCGTAAGAGAAGGTCAAACAGATTCTCACAAAATCCGTGTTGCTGAAATGTTTAATGAAGCACTAACAAATTCAGTTTCAGACTTAATTAATGCTGAAATGGAAATATGGGGAGATCCTTATTTTATTCCAGATAGCGGAATGGGCAATTTTACCGATGCACAAGTTGTACCTGGCTTAACTCAAGGCGGAACTATTGAAACTTTTAACAACGAGAATTTTGTAATTGTTAATTTTAGATTACCGTACGATTATGATCAGAATACTGGATTAATGACTTTCTCAAGAATGCAAAGAAGATTTAGCGGTCTTTATGAAGTTATCACAGTAACTAATAAATTTAAGAACGGCCAATTTACACAAACTTTAGATTTAATGCGTAGAAGATCTCAAAGTGATGAAGGTACTGGAGATACTCAGTCTATTAGAGAAGATCCTCTAACAGATTTGTCTGAAGGCGGCAACAATGAATTCCAAGGAACTGGAGGCCCAATTGGCGGAAGAGAACAAGGAAGATTAAGTGATGATCCAGGAAGTGGAAATAGTGCTCAAGGCTCAGCCGGTGCAAATGCAGTTAGATCTAATCCAGATATAGCACCGACAGGTCCACCAACAGGAACAACGCCTCCTAATATAAGTTATGTAAGCAGCTTCGGCGGCAAAACTAGAAATCAAGCAATTCAACCTCAGTTACTTAGTATTTTACAATCTGCTGCTGAAGCAGCAGGTGTAAGAGTTGAAATTTCGAGTGGCGGCCAAGATGTTTATCCAAATGGAAGACGGGTAGGGTCTCAAAGACACGATGCAGGATATGCTGCTGATGTTATATTGTATGATGGCGATAGGAGACTTAGAGTGAATGATCCTGAAGAATTATCGATTGTCCAAACTTTTATTCGTGCAGCAAAAGCGGCAGGAGCAACTGGCGTCGGCGCCGGCAACGGTTATATGGGCGATCAGACATATCACGTAGATATTGCTGACGGAAATACTCTTAGTCCCGGTATGAGAGGATATGGAGCAAGATATTGGGGAACATCGGACGCAGTATCCGACGGCGCTCCGCGATGGTTAGTTGATATAATGGGATGATATAATGAGAGCACTAATTTCACTAGGATCAGAAGATACAGCAGGAACAAATAGTTCTGAAAATTTATCTTCAATTATAGAAAACTTAAGAGGACAGGGCTTTACTGAGTTTGCTGTTGTTCCGCCTAATGCTGAAATTAATTCTACCAGAGCAAATGAAATTGTAAATGCTGCACAATCTGCAGGAGCTCAAGTAGTTAATGGTGTATTTGATAGCACAAATCCTAATATGTTGTCTCCTACAAGTGTAAGAAGTATCTCTCAAGAATTTGCAGATGCAACTATCATCGGCGACAGAAATGCAGTAAGTTTAAATGGAGGCATTGAAAGTGCCTTAGCAGGTGCTAATCTTTCTAGCACAGCATTAACTAATGCAGTATCGTCAGTTGTAGGAAATCCGGATTTGCTAGATCCGAGAACACTATCAGACACTGGTCTAGCAGAAGGAAGTAGAATATTTTCAGGTGCATATGATCAAGCAACAGAAACATTAAGGAATATTGGAGGAAGGACATTTGTAGTTCCGAGAAACCCACTCGGTGGTATTACAGAAACTGCTTCGGGAACTACACAAGCTTCAGCACCCCCGCCTACTCAAAATAGATTACAATCTGTTTCTACTGTAAGGCCTTGGGTTCCTATTAGACCTAATGAAGATAGATATAATTTTCTAACAGGTAGAAAAGTGTTTAGTGAAGCAGGCGACGGCCCTCCAGGAAACGGCGGAGGCTCCGGCCCAGGACTTGGCGGCGGCACAAGAAATATTCGAGGTGTTAGAGGTACTAGTCCTCCTCAAATAGGACCTCGACAGAACGTACGATCAGTTACTACGACTCAACCGTCTAATTCAGGGGCATATGGACAAACCAATGCCGAAGAAGGAAGATTTGTAAGTGATTCTGGCGAGCAATATACACAATCTGATATAGATAGTATAGAGGCATTAAGAAGTTTTAACACAGATTTAGGCGGCGGCGAAGCCCGAGCAAGATTAACACCAGGCGAGCGTGCTTATGCAACAGAGCAAGGATACATAAACTAAACCGCATACATAATACTTTAATAAATTTTAAAAGTATATAAAATATAGGATATTTAAAAATGAATGAATTAACAAGAACAGGAGCATACGGAAGTCATCACGGCGCCGGCGGTCCGTATGAAGCTATTGTAGTTAATCATTTAGATACTACTTATATGGGTACTTTAGAAGTTGAGCTTTTAAAATATACAGGTACAGGCAATAATCCAGAAAGAACTGGCCAAACACACACAGTTAGATATCTAAGTCCTTTTTATGGAGCAACTCCTCAGCGGCACGAGCAACCAAATGATGGGTATGATTATACGCAAAAATCTTATGGCTTTTGGATGGTGCCTCCGGATGTAGGTACAAAGGTAGTTGTTATGTTTTTAGAAGACAATGCTGCACAGGGTTATTGGATAGGGTGTGTTCAAGATCAATTTATGAACTTTATGTTACCTGATGGCAGAGCTAGTACCAAAGCAACAACTGATGCTACACCTAGTGCTTTGAGAAATTTTAAATTACCAGTAGGAGAATATAACAAAAGAGTTGAAACTGGCGAGGGAAAAGATCCTACTAAGTTTAGAAAGCCATATAATAAAGATTTTACACAAGTTTTAGAAACACAAGGTCTGCTCAAAGATGAAATACGAGGCACAACTACTAGTAGTGCTAGACGAGATATTCCTAGTATGGTTTTTGGGTTTAGTAGTCCTGGACCTCTTGATAAACGTCCCGGAGCTCCGACATATCCTTACGGAAATCAAACATCGAAAGCTGAACAATTTTATAATAGATTAGGAGGTTCTAGTTTAGTATTTGACGACGGAGACGATAAGTTTATTCGTAGAACACATGCAGAAGACGGTCCTCCAGATTATGCAAATGTAGAAGCAGGTGATGTTACTGGCGACCAAACTATACCTCACAACGAATTAACAAGACTAAGAACTAGAACTGGGCATCAAATACTACTACACAACTCGGAGGATTTGATTTATATTTCTAATTCTCGAGGAACAGCATGGGTAGAATTAACAAGTGATGGTAAAATTGATATTCACGCTGATGATAGTATTAGTATAATGACAGCAGCTGACCTTAATATTACAGCAGAACGTGATATCAATATGGAAGCAGGTAGAAATATTAATATGAAAGCTACTGCTAGATATAGCGGCGAACAACAAAACGATGTTAATGGTAACGAGTCCGGTAGAATTCAAATAGAGAGTGTGTTTAATACTAATATTGATGTTGGTAAAGATTACAAACTAACTGTGCATCAGTTTTCAGATACTGTTGTTGAAGACAAAATGAAAGTTCTAGTAAAAGGCGATTATCATTTCCATACAAACAAAAATAGGTATCAGCGTTCAGATCAAATGACTCACGAAACTAGCGGATTTAGTTGGTATAGAGAAAGCGAATCTAATATAAATGATTTAGCAGCAAGTCTCGTGATGATCGACGCCGGCGGCGGCGCAGGTCCGGATATACACCTTAACAGTGGTCTAGCACGACCGTCAGCAGATCCAGAAGATGCTGTAGAAGTTGTACATTTACCAACAATTAATCTTAGTTATGTTCCTCCCGGATCTGGAAATATTGAAATATACGAAAGTATTCTCTGTAGGTCACCGCAACATGAACCTTGGGCTCATCACGAAAATATGAATCCTTTGGCTGTAAAAACTCATGAAACGGATAGAGAATCTCCAGGCGGGTTAGCAGAAACGCCATTTAGACCTTTAACTCCAGATACATTTAGTAAAGGTGGCGATACAAGAGCATTTAACGATGCAAATAGAGGAATCATAGCAGGGCAAGGAGACAGAGTTACAGCAACACCGCCTGCAACCACCTCTCCTCCGGGTGTAGATCCGTTAGGTCCTGATGATGGACTTAGAGGAAGATCAGGTCCAACCGGACAAGTTCCGTCAGATTTATTTGAATTTATTAAAGCTAAAGAAGGATATGGCGAAGAATTGCCAGATGGTAGAGCTAGAGCATTCTGGGATTATGCACAATACAGTATCGGTTACGGCACTAGAGCAACAAGTTCAACTGAAGTAATTACTTCAGAAGAAGCTGAACGTAGATTATCTAGTAGTATCGGAACATTTAGACAAGAAGTTGAACGCTTTGGTCAAGATAATGGATATAGTTGGACCCCTGCACAAATAGATTCTCTTACTAGCTTTGCATATAACCTAGGTACAGGAGCCTTGTCTCAGGTTACAGAAAATGGTACTAGAGATAACCCTACTATTGCGCAAAAAATGTTATTATATGTAAATGCAGGCGGCAGACCTTTGCAAGGACTTATTGAAAGACGTGCTGATGAAAGTGCTTGGTTCCAAAGTGGTATTCAGGGCGAAAGGTAAATATTACTATGAGTAATTTAGAAAAAAACCTCTATAAAAGAGTAACAGTAGCGCCAGCTAAGGTAGAAGATTTAAGCAAAAATGAAGTTGCTTATAGAGGATTTTCTACGACAGATTATACCAGTAACACTTATAATCTTTATAATTTTGAACTTGTAAAACAAGACATTATTAATCATTTTCATATTAGAAAAGGTGAAAAGTTAAGTGATCCGAGTTTTGGAACAATTATCTGGGATGCACTTTTTGAACCATTTACAGAAAGTCTTCGCCAGGCAATTTTAGAAGATGTAACTAAAATTGTAAATTATGATCCTAGGGTAAATCCAGTTAGAATTTTAGTCGATAGCTACGAAAGCGGAATACAGGTTGAGGCTGATTTAATATTCATTCCGTACAATTTACAACAAACTATGCAGTTTAGATTTGACCAAAGAGCTGGTCTATTAAATTAAACACGCACATAATCAAATCTAATAAATACATTAAATGTTAAGGATGGATAAATGTCAGTATCTGATAGGCAGAATAGACTTCTAATCAATCAAGATTGGAAGAGAATTTATCAAAGTTTTAGAAACGCAGATTTTCAAAGTTACGACTTTGACAACTTGCGTAGAACTATGATTCAGTATCTAAGAGAAAATTATCCAGAAGACTTTAATGATTATATTGAGACAAGTGAATATGTTGCACTTATCGATTTAATCGCATTTCTAGGGCAAAATTTAAGCTTTAGAGTTGATCTAAATGCACGTGAAAACTTTCTTGAAACAGCAGAGCGTAGAGAAAGCATTTTACGATTAGCTAGATTAGTAAGTTATAATCCTAAGCGTAATCAAGCAGCAAACGGATTATTAAAAATTGAATCAATCAAAACAACAGAAAATATCTTTGATAGTTCAGGATTAAACCTTAGTGGTTCTACAATAAGTTGGAATGATCCAAGTAATACATTATGGTTTGAACAATTTATTAAAATTCTAAATAATTCATTACCATTAAGTAACCCAATTGGCCAGCCTTTGAGGAGCGCAGATATTAATGGAGTACCTACAGAGCAGTATAAAATTAATTCTTTAAACACAGGTTTGCCTGTTTATAGCTTTAGTAAAAATATACAAGGTGTTAGCACTAAATTTGAAGTTGTATCAACTGCAATTAGCGGCAATCAAATTGTAGAAGAGCCACCGCTACCTGCTAACAATCCTAGTTTCTTATATAGAGACGACGGGCAAGGTGCAGGAAGTAGCAATACTGGGTTCTTTATGCATTTCCGTCAAGGCAAATTAGAACGCGGAGAGTTTAAAGTTGATAATCCTGTACCAAATCAAATAGTTGGCATTGATAGTACAAATATTAATAATTCTGATGTTTGGTTATACAGTCTTGATTTAAACGGATTTGAAAATGAACTTTGGACTAAAGTTGATGCTGTTGAAGGCAACAATGTAATATATAATAGTTTGCTAAAAAGTATTAGAAACATTTATGCAGTTAGTTCAAGGATAGAAGATAGAATTAACTTAATATTTGCTGATGGAGTTTTTGGCGATTTACCTAGTGGAAATTATAGAACATATTATAGAACAAGTGCTAATAGATTTTTAAATATTTCTCCTCAGGGTATGAATAATATTAATATTAAAATACCTTATGTGAGTAGAAGTAATACTAGTGAAACTTTAACACTTACAATGAGTTTAAAAGCTACAGTAAGTAATGCTGCTCCTGCAGAATCAAATGCAAGTATTAAACAAAATGCACCTGCAACATATTATACACAAAACAGATTAGTAACTGCTGAAGATTATAATATCGGACCTCTAGGAGTTAGTCAAGATATTTTAAAGGTTAAATCTGTAAATAGAATTTCTAGTGGTATTTCAAGATATTTTGATTTACGAGATGTTACTGGAAAATATAGTAATACAAATTTATATGCTAATGACGGTATATTATATAGAGAAGAATTTATAGACAAAGCTAAATTTAACTTTACAACTCAGACTGATATAGAAGGTGCTGTGTATAATACAATTCTTCCGATTATTAGAAACCCTAATATTAAGAATTTTTATTATAAAAATTATTCTAAGATTAATACTGTAGATCTTAATGCAACATGGAATCAAAAAACTAGCGGAACAAATGAGAATACTGGGTATTTTACAGATTTAGATAATTCAATATATCAAGTTGGATCATTTACTGCTAATAATTTACGTTTTGTAAAAAAGGGTACTATGCTAAAATTTATTGCTCCTGAAGGTTATCACTTTATGGCTGGGAATAAGTTAATGCTCGGTGCCCCAGATCATGTGGGCAGCAAGACATATATCTGGACTAGTGTAGTAACTGTAGATCGTGACGGTACTGATAACAGTAATCCAGTTGGCCCAATCTTCTTAAACGATAATGTTCCTAATGGATGCATTCTTACAGAAGTTAAACCTGTAATATCAAACACTTTAAATGACGATACTATATCACAGATTATAGATCAGACATTTGCATATAACGATTATGCTTTAAGATTTGATCAAAATGAAGGAGCTTGGAAAATTATATTAGAAGAAAACATTAATACAATTTCTAATTTTAATTTAGGCAAAGCTGGAAATATAAATGCACAAAATTTAGACTCTAGTTGGTTACTTTATTTTAAAACCAACGGAGAAAATTACGAAATTAGATATCGTAATTTAAGATATCTGTTTGAAAGCAAAGACGAAGTTCGTTTTTATTATGACAGCAGTGATAAAATTTACGATAGTAAAACAGGAAAACTTCTTAAAGATAAGTTAGATATCTTATCTATTAATAATAAGCCTGATAGTCTAGAACCTTTTACTAGAAACTTTACTTGGTCTGTTACTGACTCGTATAAAGATAAAAGCGGATATGTAGATACTAAAAAAGTTCAATTAGACTTTTATGATTCAGACGATGACGGAATTGTCGATGACATTGATTTGTTTGAAGAATTGATCGCACCGAGTGTAAATCAAATACAAAAATTTGTATTCCAAAAAAGATCGATTGGCAAAGAAGGTGTTGAAACTTTAACATACTTTGACAATTCTAATAATACTATTTTTACAGTTCCAGACGAGTCTAGTATTGGCGCATGGAGCCAATACGACGATAAGCAAGTTTTTTATATTTCTGAATTAGATATTTTTAAACAAATAGATAAACAGAATAACAGTTTTAAACTTGTTAGCGATTACAAAGCATTTGTAGGAAGAGATAACTTTAAGTTCCAGTATGTACATGTTGCAGATAGTAATCAAAGAATTGATCCAAGTGTAAGTAATATTATTGACACTTATGTTTTAACAAGGAATTATGATTCACAAACTAGACTATGGTTAAGTGGAGAACTTCCAGTTAAACCATTACCTCCGAGTAGTGATTTATTGTTCAGAACATACGGCAGCGAAATCAGCAAAATAAAGTCAATTAGTGACGAAGTTATATATCATCCAGTTAAGTACAAAGTACTATTTGGAGAGAAAGCTATTCCTGATTTACAAGTTGAATTTAAAATTATTAGAAATCTTGATCTAGTATTAAATAATAATGAGCTTAAATCTCAAGTAATTGAAAATATTAATAGATTCTTCAGTAGCGAAAACTGGGACTTTGGCGATACTTTTTACTTCCAAGAACTGAGTACATTTATAATGAATCAAATGGCTCCAAAGCTAGCAAGTATAGTGATTGTTCCTAAACAGTTAGATCAGTCTTTTGGAAGTTTATTTGAAATAAAATCCGAAGCTGATGAAATTTTTATTAGTGGAGCATCAGTAAATGATATTGATATCATTGATGAAATTACAGCTACAAAATTACAATCTAGCGGAAAAGTTATAAGTTCTGTATCAAGTACAAATACAGGCGTACAAAGTTCAAATAATACTACAACAAATATATCATCTAATAGCAACGGAGGCTATAGTTACTAATGGCTCAAAATGATTTAGTACCGCCAACACCTGGTAATAATAAAAGAAAATCTTCTAATTTACTTCCGAAATTTTTTAGAACAACTGCGAATGTTAATTTCCTACAAGCAACTGTTGATCAGTTAATACAAAATGGTGTCGCTGAAAAACTTTCTGGTTATATAGGGAGAACTACAGCCAAAGCTTACAATCCTGCTAATGATTATTATATAGGCGATATTTCAAAAAATAGAAAAGATTACCAGTTTGAGCCAGCAGCGGTAATTAAAGACGAATTAGATAATGTTAATTTTTATGCTGACTATAACGATTACATAAATCAATTAAGTACCTTCGGTGCTAATGTTGATGACCACAGCAGATTAAACAGTCAAGAAAGTTATGCATGGAATCCTAATATTGACTGGGATAAGTTTGTAAATTTCCGTGAATATTATTGGTTGCCAAATGGTCCTAGTACAATTGATATTAGAGGACAAAATTTAGAAGTTGAAAGTACATATACTATTGAAGTTGTTGAAGACGATAATAACTTTGCATATGTTTTTACACCTAACGGATTTACTAGAAATCCCACATTAAAACTATACAGAGGACAAACTTATCGCTTTGAAGTAGATGTTCCGGGACATCCTATTGCATTTGCAGTTAGTAGAAGCTTTACGCCAGGATCAGCTATTCTTACTGCTGGATCTGAAGGACTTCAAGGAGAAGGATTATTTGATGCAACCCTCTATGACGAACAGGGTGTAAGCTATGACATCGGCGATTTTATTATCTTACCATCAAACGGCACCGTAACATTTGAAGATGACGAAAATGTAAGTGAGTTATATCCGGATGGTATAAGAAAGTTAGGTGAAGAAGGCGAACAAGTAGCGACAATGTATCTTGAAAAAGGTACTATTGAATTTACTATTCCTATGAATGCTCCTAATAATTTATATTATATTTCAAAAAATGATGTGAATACTAGCGGACAAATGCGCATTTACGATATTGAAGAAAATACAGCAATTGATGTAGAAAACGAAATACTAGGTAAAAAAACTTATACAAGTGAAAATGGCATCACAATGTCTAACGGAATGAAAGTACATTTTCAAGGTTTAGTAACTCCTGATGTTTATGCAGAAAATGAATGGTATGTTGAAGGCGTCGGTGATAAAATTAAACTAGTTTCAGAAAGAAACTTGATTATTCCAGCAGCTTATGCAGATAATTTATTAGTACCATTTGATAGTCAAGGTTTTGATAGATTGCCTTTTGGAAATTCAAGTAGCTATCCTAAAACAAAAGATTATATAGTTTCTAATCGTGCCAGTAAGGATAGAAATGCTTGGGCAAGATATAATAGATGGTTCCATAGAGATGTAATAGAAGAAAGTGCATTAATTAATGACATTTTGCCTGAAATTGATCAAGATGCTAGAGCTAAAAGACCTATCATTGAATTTGAAGCAGGTTTAAAACTTTATAACTTTGGTACATTTGCTAAAAAAGATATTGATTTAATTGACAATTTTACAACAGACGTGTTTAGTACAATTGAAGGAAGTATTGGTTATAATATCGACGGTATTGATATTACACAAGGTATGCGAATCTTATTTACTGCTGATACAGATGTTCTTGTAAAAAACAAAATTTACAAAGTTAATTTTATAACAGTACAAACCGCCGCCCAACGACAAATAAGTTTAATTGAAGAAGAAGACACTGATCCATTAGATCTAGAAACAGTCCTAGTAACACAGGGCGAAAAATTTGCAGGTTCGAGCTGGTTTTATAATGATAACGAATGGAAGATAGGACAAGCAAAAGAAACAAATAATCAAGAACCGTTGTTTGATCTTTGTTGTCCAAACGGAAATCTCTACGCCGACCTTAATATTTTTGATAGTAGTACATTTCGAGGAACAAAACTATTTTCTTATAAAAAGGGCGACGGGCTTAATGACGAAGAATTAGGATTTCCTTTAAATTATAGAAATATTGAAAATAGCGGCGACATTGAATTTGAGTTTAATCTTTTAACTGACTTTTTTACAGTTCAAACTGAAACAGATGTAATTACTGTTAGAACTGATACTGCAAATTTAAGAAAATACGAAGATAGAGATACATTCAATTATGTTAATGGATGGTCAAGTGCGCCTATTAAATCTAAACAGTATGTAGTTAAAGAATATATTTCGAGTGAAGATTTAAATAATTTCTTTGAAATTGATGTTTATAATCGTTCAGGAGACTTAACTGATCTTAAAGTTGTTGTATATATAGATAATGAATTTCAAATAAGATTAAAAGATTATGAAATTGACCGAATAAACAACGTTGCGTTTGTGAGATTTTATAAGCCTTTAGCAGAGAATAAAAAAGTTGTAATAAAAACAACAAGTGCAGTAGCAAAAAATAATAACGGATATTACGAGTTTCCGCATAACCTTGAAAGAAATCCGTTAAATGAAAATATTGAAACATTTACTCTGGGCGAAGTTATTGATCATGTTGAATCAATGATACCAGAAATATCAAGTTTTGATGGTGTATATCCTGGTAATAGTAATTTAAGAGACCTCGGTGACTTAGATGTATTTGGAAGAAAATTTGTAAAGCATTCTGGATCTTTGAACCTTCCGATGTATCATACTATTAATCAAAACTTTAATATAATAAAGGCAATACGTTATACAAAAAGAGAGTATTCTAAATTTAAACGTCAATTAATAGCAGAATCTACTAATTCTAAATTCAGTGGTCCTATCAAAGATCATTTAGATTCTATATTACAAGAAATTAACAAAGACAAAGTTCCTCAGATGCCGTTTTATTTTTCCGATATGGCACCTTTTGGCCCTTCGAAAAAATTAGAATACGAAGTTTTAGACAGTGATAATCCTTTTTATGCAATATCACAAACATATACTAATAAAGAATTATCTCAGCGTGCTGTCTTAGTATATCTTAACGGCACCCAGCTAACATATAATACAGATTATAGTTTTACCGATGACGGATTTAGTTTAATCATAGCTGACAAAGCTCCAGGCGATGTAATTGAAATATACGAATATGAATCAACAGACGGAAATTTTGTACCTCCTACTCCGACTAAGTTGGGGCTATATCCTGCATACGAGCCAGAAATTTATTTAGACGATACCTATAGAGAGCCTGTAAAAATAATTCAGGGTCATGATGGTAGTAGAACATTAGCATTTAATGATTATAGAGACGACTTAATTTTAGAATTTGAAAGAAGAATTTATAATAATATTAAGCAATCGTATAATACAAATATTTTTGATATAAATGATTATGTCGGCGGATATTTTAGAAATACAGGTTTTACAAAACAAGATATAGATTCATCTGTTTTAACTGATTTTACTCAGTGGCAACAGCTAGTTGAAAGTGATTATACCGATAACAGTTTCTACGAAAGATCGGATCAATTTACGTTTAATTATTCTAATATGAGCGGCCCAAATGATGAAGTTTTGCCAGGTTACTGGAGAGCTGTTTATAAACAGGCTTATGATACTGACCGTCCGCATACACATCCTTGGGAAATGCTAGGATTTCCCATCAAACCTACATGGTGGAATGATGTTTATGGTCCGGCACCATATACAAGAAACAATTTAATTTTATGGGAAGATCTTGAAGAAGGTATTATTAGAGAACCTAACAAGCCTGTTATTAGGTTGCTTAAATATGCCAGAGACGGATTAACTAATCATATACCGGTCGATGCTCAAGGTAAATTGCTTAGTCCTTTAGCTAGCAGCTTTGCTAAAAATTATATTGCAAGTTATACAAGACAGAGGTTTGCATTCGGCGATCATGCACCTGTTGAAACTGCTTGGAAAAATAGTTCAGAATATCCATTTGCTCTCATCACAAGCTATTTGTTAAATCAACCTTCTAAAATATTTGGAATTGGCTTTGATGTTTCTAGAATTTCTAGAAACTTGTCTGGACAACTAATATATAGTGAAAGTGGAAAACAATTAGAATTAAAAGATCTAGTATTTCCAAATACATACACTGACGACAAACGAATATTAACAAGTGGGCTAGTGAATTTTCTTTATAATTATATCAGCGGATATGTAACTAAAGTATATGAAAATTATATAGACGAAGTTAAATTAATCAAAAATCAATTAGGATTTAAATTAGGCGGCTTTACTGAAAAGTCTAAATTAAAACTATTATTAGATTCTAGAACTCCTTATAATGAAGGAAATGTTTTTGTTCCTGAAGAAAATTATAAGATAGTTCTTAATACAAGTGCTCCTTTAGAAAAAGTTAATTACAGTGGTATTGTAATTGAAAAGGCTAATGCAGGGTTTATTCTTCGTGGTTATAACTTTGAATCACCGTTCTTTAAATATTTTGAATCAATACAAAAGTCACAAGATCCTACTATAGTAGTTGGAGGTGTAAGTGAGAATTTTGTAGAATGGCGTGCAAATAAACGATATACAAAGGGTATTATTGTTAATATTGGAAATGACTTTTATAGAGTTACTAATAATTTTACTTCTGGAGATGTGTTTTCTACAGAAAATTTAGCTATACTACCGGAAATTCCTGTAGAAGGCGGCAAACGTGCTCAACTCAGAAAATCCTTTAACAAAAGAGAAATTAAAAAACTCACTTACGGTACAATAATCCAAACCTCGCAAGAAGTTGTAGATTTTATATTAGGTTACGGTGAATATCTTAAATCTGTAGGGTTTGAATTTGAAGAGTTTGATATTGATTCAGGATATGTTAATAACTGGGTACAGTCTGCAAAAGAATTCTTATTTTGGACAACACAGAATTGGGCAGAAGGTACTGCACTAACTATTAGTCCAAGTGCTGAATATATCAAGTTCCAAAGAGATTTTGTTACTGTAGATAATCTATCTAACTTTTTCTATGACTACGGTTTAACTTTAAATGCTGACGGTCGTCAAATATCTGTAGATTTTAATCGTGTTGAGAGAAAAGACAACTCGTTTGGTATTAGACTTGCAAACACTGACGAAGGGCTGTATCATATCAGTCTTCCTATTGTACAAAAAGAACATGTTGTATTATTGGATAATAGGACTTCTTTTAATGATATTTTATACCAACCATTTAGTGGATATAAGCAAGACAGAATTAAAGTTGTTGGTTATAGATCCGATGAGTGGGATGGAACATTAAACGCTCCTGGATTTGTTTATGACGATGCAAAAGTTGTATTATGGGAACCATGGAAAGACTTTGGTATTGGAAGTTTAGTAAAGTATAAAGAATTTTATTATATAGCAATTGACAAAGTCACCGGTTCGGAAGTCTTTAATTCTAAAGATTGGCAGAGTATTAACGAAGTACCAGAAAACAGATTACAAACTAACTTTGATTATAGAATTGGGCAGTTTGCAGATTTTTATGATTTAGACAGTGACAACTTTGATACAGAACAGCAGAAATTAGCGCAGCACTTGATAGGATATCAAAGTAGAAACTATTTGTCTAATATTATCAACGACGATGTTAGCCAATATAAATTTTATCAAGGCATGATAGCAGATAAAGGTACTAGAAATGCAATAGACAAGTTATTTGATGCATTAAACAGTGCTGATAAAGATAGTATAGATTTCTATGAAGACTGGGCAATAGAAGTAGGAAGATATGGAGCAACAAATAAGATATCAGAACTTGAAGTTGTTTTAAATGAAGAGCAATATCGACTAGAGCCACAGCCTGTAGAACTAGTATATAATTTACCCGAAGCATCGAACACTGATTTAGTTTATAGACAGTTACCTCATCAAATTTACGAAAAGCCAGAAGATTATGATAGTAATCCTTTACCGACAAAAATAATAGACGAAGAATATATTAAAACTTCAGGTTATGTTCTAGACGAAGAAGTTAAATTTAGAGTTACACGAAAAAGTGATCTAAACAGGCTTAACAGTAATCGTTTATTAAAAGATGATTACGTTTGGGTAGTAAATGACGAAAACAGAAATTGGTCAGTGCTGCAACTTACCGACACCGCATATAAAATCGACGGCGTTTTTGAGATAAGACCAGGAGTTTCAGAAACACAATCACCTGCACAAATAAGTTTAATTTTAAATCGTTGGCCTCAGGAATATTTTAATGTAGGAGATTATATCGGTGTTGTTAATGGCGATACAAGAAATCTTCCTGCGTTTTATAAAATTATCGAAGTAACAAGAAATGAATTAGTTATTGAAATACCTTACAACAGGCCGATACCTGAAGAATTAGATCTTGATCATGAAACTATTTTAAATCTTCCTATAATATTATTAAGGGATGTTAGAGTTCCAGATGTTACTAAAGGAAACGAATTATTACAGCAGTATAAATCAGAAAATCAACGACTATGGATTGATAGTTATGACGATAACTGGGCAGTAATAGAAAATAGTAGAGTATTTGGGTTTATAAGTCAAATTTCAAATCCAAATATTGAAGATAGTACAGACCATTTCTTTGGTAAAAATTTAAGTGTAACAGAAAATAATAAAACTCTTGCTACAGGTGTGCCGGGATATTTCAACGGTAAAGCGTTTGTCTATAGAAGAAATAACGACACATATAACTGGAAGCTAGAAGAAGAGATATTACCACCTCGAGAACTTTCGTCTAGCGATAGTGCCGAACTTGATTTTGGCTATGCAGTTGAATTGAGTCCCGACGGTGAGTATATGTTTGTTAGTACTCCTAGTGCAACAAATATTCCTACAAGATATAAAGGTGATTTTGTCGATACTCAATCATATGAGAAAAACGATATAGTCAAATATAAAGAATCGTTGTGGAAAGCAACTAGAGAAATTATACCGGCAATTGATGCACAACCTTTCTCAAGTTATAATAGTTATTACGATATTAATCAAGAAGAAGACAGTGATAGCACTTTAATTACATTGCTATTAACAGGCAATCCTGGACTACCTAATATTACTGATACAGATCACATCTTAGTAAGAGTTCCGAAATTAACATACTTGGGAGCTAAAACAAGGGCAGAGTACGGAGCAGGAGACAAAATAGTTTTACAATATAACGAAGTAAGTATATCTCATGGTAATGAAATATCTAATCCGCCGTGGCAGGGTTCAACTACTTCGTCATCGAGTGATATAAGTGGTAGTTTCGAAGTACAAGAAAAATTCGATCAAGTATTCGTAGTTAGGCCCTATGTTAGTATTCCGCAAAATGGAGATATAATATCAACACTAACTGGTTCTGCAACTGTCGTTTATACAAAGTCACTTGAAGAAGGATTAGTAATTTATGCCAAAGATCAAAACGGTGAGTTTGACTTAACAGGTAATCTGTTTAGAAATGCAGACGAAGTCTTGATAGGACCTTATAGTATTGAAAGAACAGAAAACTTTTTAGATTCACTTGGTGGATTCTTACTTTTAAATGTTCCTGAATATGATAATGGTGATGTTTGGTATGATACAGGCAAAGGGTTAGTATTCCAAGACTTTATCCTTGCAGAAGATACTAGAGATCCAAATAACTATACTAACTCTAGCACCCTAGCTAGTAATGTTGGAACTTATACAGGAGTTAGGAATCAGGCATCACAAGCATTCAGTTTAACTTATCAAGGTAACCCTTTTGATGTCTCAGGAACGTATAGATCTAATTTACTAGTAATTAGAGCAAGTGACGACTATAACGATACACAAATTGACAATCTTGTAAATGTTAGATTTATTGATACAGAAGATAATCTAATAGACTTTGCTTCAGCTGGGTTTAAAAGTAAAGAATATATAAATTCAGAATTTCCAGTAAAATATATATGGGACGGATTTATTGATTTTACCTTTAGCGAGTTTGATTTCTCAGGCAATCCGTTTGAATTAACTCCTCGCTATCAAATTGATCTTGCTGGAAATATTACAGACAACGGTTACGGAGATATTATCACTGATAAGCAAACACCAGTTGATGAATTCGGCGGCCTTTCTTTAAATACTTTCACAACTAGTGTTGCAGAAGTTCTATGGTACAAAAGAGAATTTAATAATGTTAGGGTATATATTAGAAACATATCAGGTAATTGGGGGTTAGCTGGCGCCACAATTTCTAAATACGAAATTACACGTAGGGGCAATTATACAAATCCGGAAGGTATTGTTGTGCGTCCAGGAGAAGTTAATAGAGACACAGGCATCTTAGATTTACAAGAAAACAATGTCTCAATCAACGGCAATTTTGGAATAGGCAAGCTGCTTGTTTTAGAAACCCCTGAAGATTTTGATTTAGTTGATAATCCAGAAATTGTTGATGAAGAATATTGGTTAATACAAAAGCAAGTAATTATAGGGGAATCAAGATCAGCAAATTATCCTGATAGTGCAAATAAAGATTATAATCAAGTTTATAATGTAAATGTAGATGAATTTGGTACAGATACATATGACGGCGGAGCATTATCAATATATCGTAAAGATTCTAATAATACTTTCCAATATGTTAAATCTATTGTTTCTCAAGATAGAGATAATGGAAGAGGTTTCGGAAATAAAATTTCTGTAGCAAAAACTGGTGAGAGATATTATAAAATATTTGTAAGTGCTAGAGGTAATACTACTTTTGGCAATAGCGGAAATATTGAAATTATTGAGCATGGTATTAAAGATAGTGATCTAGAATCGTTTAAAGGAAAATGGAATCAAGATGCACAATACAATACAGGCGATATTGTAGAAAATTTAGGACTTTATTATCAAGCTAAAACATTTGTTCCTAGTTCAGATGTCGAATTTATAAGTGTTAGATCTCCAGAATACTGGAATGATATAAGTTTCAAATATAATATTGATGAAAATTATAGAGGAGCGTTTGATAAAAATTATCCATACTTTGAAGGTAACATTGTTAGTGAAATCGGAGTAGATAGTTCAAATCAACGACTTTATAGAGCAAAAACAAACATTGCATCAGGTAAGGATTTTAAATCTTCTGAATGGAGTTTAATAACCGACGGCGTAGATTATATTGGTTATTTGCCTAATGATACTGGTGTTGCATATTTTGATTTTGATATGTTTGATCAAGACCGATCTTACCTACAAGGCGAATTAGTAATTTGGGAAAACAGTGTTTATAGTGCTGCTAGAGATATTACACCTTCGAGCGATACTTCTAGTAGAGGATTTACAAGAACGAATTGGACCCTTGAAAGAGATGCTAGAGACGAAGCTATTTTCAATCCAAGTACTAATATACTACAGTTTGCAAAGTCTTTTGATGTTAATAAAAATGGTGATGTACTAGTAGCAAATTGTGTATTATCATCAGACAGTTCTCCCGAAGTAGTTGTTTTAATTTACAGAAGTGTTAAGGATAAATTCTATCTTGATCAAATACTTAGAACTAACTCCAACGAAACAAACACAGGGTATGGACATAGCATAAGCATAAGTCCAGACGGAATGACAGTAATAGTTTCAGAACCGTGGAGTGATACTAAGAAATTAGATCAAGGTGAAGTGTATGTGTATAAACAACAAAATGGAAAATTTGCACATGTACAAACATTGTACAGCCCTAGAAATGAACAAACTGAAAAGTTTGGATATACTGTTGTTTCAGATAATAATAGAGTAGTAATAACAAGCTTAAATGGTGATTTAGAAAATATCACTTCTTTTGACGAAAATAGCGGAAACGAAACTACGTTTGATGGTGCATTTACTACATTTAACAATGTAAATTACGATAGTGGTGCAATATATGTATTTGAAGATGTTAATGGAAAATATCTATATGCAGAAACATTATCTAGACAAGATCCAGTAGATAACGGCATTGAATATCTAGAAAACGATAGCTTCTTACTAAGTCCTAACTTGTTCTTCGTAGGAGAAAATCTATTTTTACAAAGCAATCACATTTATATAGGTATGCCCAATATAGAAATTACTGATAATTATGAAGGTTCGATTATTGATTATGTAAAAAACCCTCAAAAACAGTCGTGGAACATTGTTAGAAGTGCAATTACTCCTGTAGATATAGAAAAAATAAAAGGTGTGTTTCTTTACAATAAAAGAACTAACAACTTATTAACATATCTTGATTATATTGATCCTGTACAAGGAAAAATTGCAGGACCTGCTGAGCAAGAACTATCATTTAAAACACCATATGATCCAGCATCATATAATTTAAGTTCAGATCTTACTTATTATTCTCCTGATAAAACTTGGGGCGAAGCACAAGTAGGTCAGTTATGGTGGGATATTGGCCAATCAAGAGTGTTATATCCTTACCAAAGTGAAATCACAAGACAGGTTAATAATTTTAATAAAATTGTTCCTGCAACTACTATTGATGTTTATGAATGGGTCGAAAGTGATAAATTACCTAGCGAATGGGATCAACTAGCCGACTCCGAAGAAGGATTAAGACAACAAATCAGCGGTGTAAGTTTATATGGCGATGCAACATATGTTTCTAAGACAAAATATGAAGCTACTACTGGAACATTTATTCCAAAATTCTTCTTCTGGGTAAGAAACAAGGTAGTAGTGCCGAGCATACCAAACAGAAAAATTTCTGCTGCTGATGTTGCTGGATTAATAAAAGATCCAGCAGCTAGTGGATATCGTTTTGTAAGTCTATTAGGATCTAATAAATTTGCAATACACAATTGCAAAAGTTTTATAAATGATAATGATGTAGTATTAAACATTCAGTGGCTTTCAGGCCCAAATGTAGAACAAAATTCTCATACACAATATCAAATTATGAGCGAAGGATTAGAGTCTGATAAATTAAACTCTAATATTGAGCGCAAATGGTTTGATAGTCTAATAGGATATGACGAAAACCTACAAGTTGTTCCTGATATTAACATAAGTCCTAAGTATCGTTATGGAAATAGATTTACTCCTAGACAGAGTATGTTTGTTAATAGAGAAGAAGCATTAAAGCAAGTAATTGAAAGAGTTAATTTAGTTTTAAAACAAAACATTATTATTGACCTTTATGATATTAGTGATCTTTCTAGCAAACAGGAACCGCCGTCAGTAACAGAAAACTTATATGATACTGCTATTGATACATTAGATGAATTACAGTTTGTTGGTATTTCAAAAGTTACTCCTGCTAAACTTACTCCGATAGTTACAAACGGCAAGATTACTAGAATTGAAATCGAAGATTCTGGCAGAGGTTATAAAGTTGCTCCGTCATATACTATTAATGGAGTAGGTGAAGATGCACAAATTGAAATAACAATAAACAATTTAGGTCAAGTTACTGATATTGATGTAATTGATCCTGGCAAAGGTTACACCGAAGCTACAACTATTAGTGTAAGACCTTTTAGTGTTTTAATTAATTCTGATAACAGTGTATATAACAAATGGTCAATATATCGTTTAGGCGAAAATAAAGAATGGTTTAGGTATCAAGTACAAGAGTTTGATACATCTATCTTCTGGGACTTTGAAAACTGGTATGCCTCTGGATATAACGAATTTACAAAAATAAATTATACATTTGACGAAAGTTATGAACTACAAACTAATCAAATCAATATAGGTGAAATTGTTAAAATTAATAATATTGGTACAGGCGGATGGTTATTGCTTAGAAAGGTAGCAAACGAAGTTACTGAAGATTATACTATCAATTTTGATACTATTGGCAGACAAAACGGTACAATACAGCTATCAAGTGCATTGTATGATTTAGAAAATAATAATACCGGATACGACAATAGAACTTACGATAGTTTCTTTTACGATAACCAGCCTACTAAAGAAACAAGAATTATATTAGAAACTTTACGAGATTATATCTTTATCGAAGATCTTGAAGTTGAATACAACAATCTTTGGTTTGCAAGTCTAAGATATATTTTGTCAGAGCAAAATTATGTTGATTGGGCATTTAAAACAAGTTATATTAAAGCAGTTCATAATTTAGGTCAATTGGATCAGTCAGTAACTTTCCAAAATAATACATTGCCTAGTTACGAAGACTATATAGAAGAAGTTAAGCCATTTAGTACAACTATTAGAGAATATCTAAGTTCATATGCAACAACTGATAATACAAATAGTTTAATTACAGACTTTGATTTACCTCCTGCATATAATTCAGTGTTAAAACAAATTAAACCTAACACTGCTGTAGTTTTGGATAATACAATTCAAAACGAATCTGAAAACACATTATCATATCCAAGAAAAAGCTGGTACGATAATGTTGGTTACAGTATAACAAAAGTAGAAATTTCTAATAGCGGAAGCGGCTTTACATTTAAACCTAAGCTGAGAGTCGAAGGCGGCGGCGGCATCGGATGTATTCTTGATCCAATTATTTCAAGAGGACAAATAATTGATGTTCGAGTAATTTCTCCAGGTTACGGGTATATTAACAAACCTAACATTATTGTAGAAGGCTCGCAAACTACTGACGGAACTTTGCCTGTACTAACTCCTATTTTAGGAGACGGATTGGCAAGAACTTCGCATATTAAGGTTGCATTTGATAGAGTAAGTGGCGAAACATATATTACTAATCTGACAGAAACATCACCTGTGCTTTATGGTACAGGTAATAGGTTTGTGTATAACTTAGAATGGCCCATGGATGTTAAAAATACTAAGGTAAAAATAACTGTAGATGGCCGCCAAAGTTTAAGAAGTGAATATACCTTTAAAAATATAGAAGACAATTCTAAAGAATATACAAGATATCAAGGACAAATTGAATTTACAGATCCACCTGCAAATGGTGCAGAAATTGTAGTTGAGTATTACAAGCCTCTTAGTATGCTATCAGCTGCTGACAGAATACGTTTTGGATATCAACCAACTACTGGTATGTACGAAATTGAAAACGATCCAAGTGGAAAATTAAACTTTAATCAGTTAATGGCCGGCGTCGATTACGGCGGTGTTGAAGTAAGAAGTTTTGAGTTCCAGGGCAACAGCGGCTGGGATGCCGGCGATTGGTATTCAAATACTTGGGACACTTTTGATAACTCTTTTGAAGATGAAGTATTTACATTTGACGGTTCGACAATAAGTGTAGTACTTTCAACGCCTTTAGAAGACGGAGTTGAGTATAATGTTTATAAAAACAGAATAAGAATTGACGATCCAAACTACGGAACCCCTCAACAAGTAAATGATAATGCAATTATTAGTAGTATTATTGGTGACGGCGAAACTACTGAATTATTTTTAGACGAAATAGGAATTCCTGTAGGTGACGGTGATATATTAACTATTAGAAAAATCACATCAGACGGCAGTTTCTTACCAGATCCTGATAGTTATGATACAGCATTGTCAGGAGGAGATTTAGTTTATCAAAGCGCTCGAGGCATCGACGCACAAGAAATCATCATTGACGGCGACGGCTTTGTAACTCCTACTACTTCTTCAGGACCTGAAGAAATAGTTCCTGGACAAATTATTGATACACTTGATATTAAAGTGTATCAGCGAGACGGTGACGGCCAAGGAATTATTTCTTCTCAAAATTATCTAACAGACGGTACTACTAACTTTGATTTAGATAATACCCCGGGAACTTCAGATAGTGTATTTGTAAAATTAAATAATGTAATTTTATCAAAATCTCAATATGAAATTGATTGGACTAACAATAGTATAACATTAAACGATATTCCTGCAAGTGGTCAAGAACTTAATATTGTTACGGTTGATAGTAGTAATCAAAAAATATTAGATATTAATACAGTTATAGCCGACGGCGGAAGTGATTATATTACACGAGTTGAGTATCAGGATAGTTTAAGTGCAGTTGTTACAATAGACGGCTTACTTACTTCATTTATTTTAATAAGTTCGACTGATTCATCTACATACGGTAATAATAGAGTTGCTATACGATTTGACACTCCTATACCGGAAGGTTCTGTAATTAGATATACAATCTTTTATGAAAACAATGAGATTAATTACTCACAAATTTCAAAAGATACTTTAATTGCAGACGGTAGTACTACAACTTTTGAATTAAGTGAAGAACCACTATATAAAAATCCATCAGCATACAATACTATTGTTAAAGTTGGAAATAAAATATTAAATCCTGGTTATAATAAACAATTTATAATAGAAGCTAATAATCAGACAACAAATTTTGATGTTGATAGTGAAGATTTAGTCGGTACTACACAGTATAAATTAGAATTATTCCAACAACCGTCAGCATCTTTGCAAGTTACAGAAATAGATGTATATCTAAATGGAGAACAACTAGTATTTCCGTCACAGTGGAGATTTGATGTATTTAATAATGCTATTGAACTTGTTCCGGGCGTAGGCGCAGCAGGTGATGTGTTAGAAATATATGTTATCACAGACGGCGAATATCAAATATCTAGAAAAGACCTTATATTTAAAACAGCTCCGGAAGAAGATTTAACTATAGAAGTATTTAGATTTACAAATCATGATATACTGGCTATGGAAAGAATAAACTATGATAATGTAGTTCGTTCTGCTAATTTAGTAGTAGGAACAAATGAGTACATTACATATCATAGACTGAACTATGGTGAAATCGATCTAAGATATCGTGCATTGGATGCAAAGTATGTTTGGGTTATTGTAAATGGTGAATTACTAAGTCCAGATGCTGACTATAGACTAACTGAAGATAAAACAAAAGTTAAATTACAAAAAAAGTTAGTCAGAGATGATGTAGTTGATATTATACAATTTAGTGCTCCTGCTCAGACAAGCAAGTTTGCGTTTAGACAGTTTAAAGATATGCTTAATAGAACTCACTACAAGAGAATTGATTCTCCATCAACTGTATTATCTAAGCCGCTGAGCATTTATGATATTACAATAGAAGTAGAAAATGGAGATATATTACCTCAACCAAATAAAGGTAAAAATATTCCTGGAATTATATTCTTAGGTGAAGAACGTATTGAATATCTTGTAAAAGAAGGTAACTTGCTAAGACAAATACGTAGAGCGACTCTAGGCACCGGACCAAAAGAAGTTTATAATGCAGGAGAACCAATTTATGATCAAGGTGTTCTAAAGAATATTCCATATACTGATGAAACAGTTGTCCAAAACTTTACTATACAAGGTGCTATTGATCTGCGTATAGAAGCAGATGGAACAAGTTCAATATACGATGTGTTAGATTTCGATTTACTAAATCACAAAGATGTAAAAGTTTTTGTTGAAAACAGCTTAGAGTCTAATGTTATAGTTTATAATAACTCTATTGAATTTACTGGTGATGTTCCTGCAGAAAATTCTTTAATACAAATTACTTCATTAGGACAAAATATAGTCGAACTAGACTTTATTCCAAATAGTATTAATGAATTTGAAGTTTTTGATTCGGGTCGCAGGTTGCGTAAAACAGAATTAGAAAGTTTTGATTCTTCTATTGCACTCGATTCTCCAGAAGGTGATGTAACTCTTCCTGTAGAATTTAGCATACCTACAATTGACGAGACTGATAATGATATTCCAGTAAGTCCGTCAGTAGGAATACAATATACACAAAATAATTATAACTATACATGGAACGGTAGTAGTTGGAACTCAAACAATTTAATATTGGAAACTGTTCCAGCAGAAAATTCAAAAGTATCAATTATTAGAAAACTTGGAAAACCTTGGACTGCATTGAATGAAAGTATTACGTTAGCAGAAAATGATATTGCTAATTTCTTACGTGCAGGCTCAATTGATCTATTAGAATAAATACGTTGTAGGAAACTTAAAAATGACAGATAAACTAAAAGAAGACAGCGGAATAGTAGTGCAAGGCCACATTAAAATATCAGATCCAGAATCTGGTAAAATATATGTGGATAAAAGAAATGCTATTCACTATGAAAATATGAGTATTGCGTTAGCAGAAAGTCTAAGCAATGCAGGCAAAGGTTGGATACATGAAATGAGTTTCGGTAACGGCGGCACAAGTGTTGATCCTACCGGTATTATTACATATCTAACGCCTAACTCAACAGGAACAAATGCTAGTCTTTATAGACAAACATATAGTAAGGTTGTAGATGATTCCTCTGTAAATAATACGGATCCTTCAAGAAATAAAATTGAAACACGACACGTAAGTGGCACAAACTATACTGATGTTTTAGTTACCTGTTTGTTAGACTACGGTGAGCCAAATGGCCAAGAAGCGTTTGATACAGCTGAAAGCTATGATAGTCCTTATGTATTTGACGAATTAGGATTAAGAAGCTACTCCGGAGACCCTGATACAGAAGGTAGATTGATTACTCATGTTATTTTTCACCCTGTGCAAAAGTCACTCAATAGATTAATTCAAATTGATTATACAGTTAGAATACAAAGCTTGTCGGGTATTTAAGGAGTATTAAATGGCATATGAAGTTAGATACACAGATGAAGCAAATAAAGGTACAATTGTAGTTGAGGATAATACACTTAACACAGATACTTCTATTCAAATACCTGGAAGATTTTACACAGGTTATGGACAGGTAATTGCAGAAAATCTATTACATTTATTAGAAAATTTTGCATCACCAACAGCTCCGATGAGGCCTGTTGAAGGACAATTGTGGTATGATAATTCTGAAGGTGTAGATCAACTTAAAATTTATGACGGAACAAGTTGGCTATCAGCATCCGGTCTTAAAAAAGCTGATAGAGAACCGATTGCTAGTATTTCTAATGCTGGAGATTTATGGGCAGATACAGACAATCAGCAATTATTTTTATATACAGGTTCTCAATGGATATTAGTAGGTCCTAGTTTTTCAGATGGATTGCTAACTGGAGCAACTCCTGAAACTGTAATAGGACAAGATAATCAAGAATATACTATACTTAAAATAGATGTTGCAAATACAACAGTAGGTATTATTAGTGATAATGAGTTTTTCCTTAAATCAACTATTCCAGGCTTTGGCACAGGGATTAAAAAGGGTTTCAATTTAAGTGACTTAAATGATGATTACAGATTCCAAGGAACTGCTACAACCGCTGAAGCTATAAAAGTTACAAATGATCCTAATACAGGCGCAGCAATTGTTAGTGCTAATAATTTGTTAAGAGCAGACGCACCGAGTACTACAAACTTTCAAATGAGAGTAAAAAACAATAACGGTATAATAGTAGGCAGCGGCGGCGAACTTTCGATTAACATTGCAGGTAGTGCAGGAGTGATACAGCATAATGTTGATGGATCAAGTCTAGATATTCGAGTAAAAGATAATCAACAAACAAAAACACCTATTAGAATTGAGTCAAATACTAATGTAGGTATTAATAACCTTGCACCAGACGAATCGTTAGATGTTATCGGAAATATTCAAGTTTCGCCTACTAACTTAGATCCTGATACAGGCAAGATTATTATTAACAACACAACTAATTCTACTAACTTTGACGAAGGATCACTAGTCACTTTAGGCGGTATCGGCGTTGCAAGGAATGCTTATATTGGCGGAGATGTTAATGTTGATGGCGTTTTACAAACTGGCAATGTTTTACCAGACGGTAATAGTACAAGAAATATAGGTAGTTCTTTACAAAAATATGATCAAGTATTTGCTAATAGTTTCTTCGGAAGACTTACAGGTGATGTAACTGGCACAGTTAGTGGCCGTGCTGGTAGTGCCGAGCAGCTTACTACTGCATCTACTTTTGAAATGCAAGGAGATGTTACTGCTCCTAGTTTCTCTTTTGATGGCAAATCGGGTGATAGTACTAAAGTTTTTAATACTACTATATCAGATGGATTTGTATCTAATAAAAACATTCTTACTACTCCTCAATTGTCAGATGAAATTATTATAAGAAAAACACAGCTTGCTCCTGGGGAAGATATTCAACAACCTTTAGGACTATATAGAGTAAGTAAATTAAATTTCTTAAACTCGTTACCTAAAATACCTACTGCAAGCATTATGCCATTCGGCGGCATAATAGAACCAAATGGATGGTTAATATGTGACGGAAGAATTGTTCTACAGACACAGTTTCCACTACTTTTTGATGCAGTACGTTATTCTTTTTTAGATGCAGAATCATTAAACGATGCAGGTTTTGATCCTGATAGTTTCTTTGCATTGCCCGATATGAGAGGAAGATTTCCATTAGGTCTAGACAATATGGGAGACACTCAACCAACCGCCGCAGGGCGAGTAACAAGTACCGGTGCAACAGAATTAGGAAACAGTTTAGGTAGCGAAAATACAACAATTGATGTTAATAATTTGCCTGAACACGAACACGATATGAGAGGCGATAGCGGCGCACAATATTATGCTATTAGAGATAATAGTGGTGCAACTGAAGATGCCGAAGCAATTACATATGATGCACCTACAGGAGCACAAGCAGGACAAGCATATCCAGCCAGCGGCGGGGTTAAAACAACTGAAACCTTAGGCACACCGCTAGATATTATGAATCCATACTTAGCATTAAATTATATTATATATACCGGAACATAAAATGAGTTATAAGTTAAACAAAACCGACGGAACATTACTAACAGATCTAATAGATGGACAGATTGATAGTCAATCAACTGATTTAATTCTTGTAGGGAGGAATTATACCGGTTTTGGTGAATTTATAAATGAAAACTTTATAAAAATGCTTGAAAACTTTGCTAATACAGCAGCGCCTACTCGTCCTTTAGAAGGACAGTTATGGTGGGATGTAACAACGGGAAGACTTCAAGTATGGGACGGCGCACAATGGAAAGCCAGCGGCGGACCATTTGTTAGTAAAACTCGTCCTCAAATGAATGCAGGCGATCTTTGGATTGATACAGTTAATCAACAACTTTATTTCTATGATGGAAATAGTTCTAATACTTTAACACTTGCAGGCCCTGGATATAATAAATTTCAGGGCTCAACTGGGTTTGAAGTTGAAAGTATCTTAGACGTACAGAGCAGACCGAGACCCGTTGCAAAATTGTTTATTGCAGGAGAATTTGTAGGTATCTTTAGTAATTTAACATTTACTCCAAGACCTGCAGAAATAACTACAAAGGGGTTAACAAGCTTAGTTACAGCTGATAACCCAAGTGGTATAATCAAAGAAGGATTTAATCCTGCCGATATTAGTAATTTTAAATGGCACGGCGTTGCTATCTCATCAGAGGCACTAGTTAATGATGCAGGCGAGATTGTTAGAGCTAGCCAATTCCTGCCAAGTGATGCTCCTGGCGAAACATCAGGATCATTAACTATTACTAATAATGGTGGTATTACAATCGGTAGTGATTCAAACAATGTGCAAAAAGTTTTAAGTCCTACATTGTTTGTTAATGAAAATCAGCTTACTGACCAAGATTATTCCATTCGTGTTAGAAGTAGTGCATTTGGCACAATTTCTACTGATGCAATATATATCAAAGCAGACACTGCACATGTAGGTATTTTTAAAGAAAATCCTGAATTTACTCTCGATGTTGCTGGAGACGTTAATATTGACGGTAATTTATTTGTGCAAGGAGATACTACACAAATAAATGTTAGTAACCTAGAAGTAGAAGATAAAACTATAGAGCTTGCTAAGTCAGATGACAGTACAATAGGCGACGACGAAGCAATTGATCTAGGCGGTATAATTCTTACATCGTCTGACACAAATAAAACACTTCTATGGTCAAGAACAACGAATAGTTGGACATCAAATGTAAATTTAGATTTATCTAGTGGCAGATCTTATAAGATAAATGGAATTAGCAAGCTTTCAGATAATAGATTAGAAAATACAGTATTATTTGCAGAAGGCTTAAGGCGTTTAGGAACTTTAGAATATTTAAATATAGATAATATTAACATTAATAATAGTACCATTACTGCATCATCACCTTTAGCAATTAATTCTTCAAATACTATTACAATTAATAATCAAAAAATTACAGGAGTAGCAAATCCAACAACAACTACAGATGTTGCTAACAAAAACTATGTAGATACTCAAATTGATAGCGAAAGAGTAATTATTACATTGGATATTACAGGCCTAACTGATAACCAAATTGGATTTATTCTCGAAGCAGTATATCCTGCAAGTGAAAAAGAATCAGGAACAACAGGATATGTAATTGCACAAGATGCTAATGCATCAGTTGTTAGTAACGTGGATGTTGATGCAGTTAAGAACATTACATACACAGCGGTCGATAGTAACGGCACACAAAACGAATCTGTTATGCAGGATATTGCTTTCTTCCCTGCAAGCGGCAACTTAACAAGACAAGTTACTACTGGCTTAAAACGCTACGCAGTAGAAAATAATAATTGGGTATTCAAATCAGATGTAATTACAGACTTTACATCTGATCCGAACTGGCCATAAGAAATAAAAATGCATAAATAATTAAAGTAACAAGGGTTGAACATAAATGGCTTACACACTGAACAAATATAACGCCGAAATACTAGCAGTAGTTGAGGACGGCACAGTTGATAACACAACTGATTTAAAATTTATAGGTAAAAATTATGCCGGTTACGGCGAAATACAGAACGAGAACTTCTTGTTCTTGTTAGAAAACTTTGCAGGTGCAAATCCTCCACCGAGAGCAATTAATGGCCAAGTATGGTTTGATAACTCTAGTAGTAAATTAAAATTTTATGACGGAAATAAGTGGCGTTCAACAGGCGGCTCAGAAGTAGCATCCGCATCACCTACAGGATTAACAGAAGGTGATTTTTGGTGGGATACTTTAAATGAACAATTGTATGTATATAACGGTAGTACCTTTATTTTAATTGGCCCACAAAATGCAGGCGACGGTGTTACTGCAATGATAAGTGATGTTGTACAAGATTCAGTTGGCAATGACAGATCTATTATTAAAGGTATTGTTGCAGACGAAGTAATTTATGTTCTAAGCGCAACTAATTTCGAATTAAGTAACGCTGACCGAACTGAGCTACCAGGATTTACTTTAATTAAAGCAGGTTTTACTCTAAGAGGAACTGACATCGACGGTGTTACACAGCCGTCACTTACACCAGATTATGTACATTGGGGTACAGCAAGTAATGCACTAAGACTCGGCGGCACATTAGCCGAAGATTATGTTTTAGCATCTGCGCCATCTTTTACAGGAATTGCAAATTTTACTGATCCAGGAATTACTATTGGTAATGCTAACGATTTAAAAATCTATGTTGATAGACAAGCTGGATCTAGTACAGAAGATCACGGTGTTATTGAAAACGATGTAGGTAGTAATAGTAGTATTAGCTTTAAAGCAACTAATGGGTTAGGAAGCTCGGTACATTCATTAACTATAAATGCAGTCGGAATGAATCCTGCTACTGACGGAACATTTAATATTGGATCTACAAGTCTAAAATGGGCAAATGTATGGGCAAATAATTTTAAAGGTAAAGCAGATCAATCATTAACATTGCGTGTCACAGGTACCGGCGCAGAATACTTTGCTGTAGGTAGAGAAGATAGAACTGCAAATACAGTTGCAGTCAGAACAGATGACGGAAACCTTTTAGCTAACTTATTTGAAGGTACTGCCACATCTGCAAGATACGCCGACTTAGCAGAAATATATACTACTGATGAAGAATATGCAGTAGGTACAGTAATGGCTGTAGGCGGCGATGCCGAAGCAAGATCTGCTAAAACAAGTGATATTGTAATTGGAGTTATATCAGCAGAACCTGCTTACTTAATGAATTCAGCTGCTGAAGGACAAGCAATAGGTCTAAAAGGTCGTGTGCCAGTTAGAATTACAGGACCTGTTTCAAAAGGTCAAGCAGTATATGCATGGCAAGACGGCGTTGCATCAACTATAGCTTCTAATGGTCTAGTTGGAATAGCGTTAGAAACAAATAACGACGACGGCGAAAAGCTAGTTGAATGTGTATTAAAAGTATAAAAGGATAGCTCATGGCCGAAAATGACATAATCACGGCAGCACGATATAATTTACTACAAGCAAGAATGGCAACAATTATGGGAAATCCGTCAGACGGCGAAGGTTACGGTCAGCAATTAGAAAGTGATACTGTTGCTACATCTAGCTTAGTACGTGCCGATGATATTAATGGGTTATATACTGATATGATTCGTGCAAGAAAGCATCAAACAGGAAATATTCCAAACTCAATTAGTACAGTTCTTGCTAATGATGAATTATTTCTAATTAATGATGATGATTCTGCACCTTATGATACAACTAGTTTTACTGCATTTGAGCAAGCAATGCAAGATATCGAAGCTGATAAATTTTTATTAGCTTTGCCTCAAGCAACAGTAACTTCTTTAGCATCAGCATCAAGGGGATCAGGCTGGAACGGAACAATATATTTAGAGTTTAGCTTAAACTTTCCTGGATACACTACTGAGAACGGAACTGTTGTCACAGCTGACGATCATAGACGTGCGTTCTTTAATGCTGGTGGACAGGTTTATATTGCTCCAAACTTAACAGGCGGCAGCGGAAGAAAAACAAGAGACTGGCAGGACTTATTATCTAAAATTGCACAAGTAAGATTTGTGCACGATTCTACACAAGCAGATGCAGGTACAGGATCGTCTATTGGAAATTATGATCTAACAACTACTTACAAGCAATTATTTATTAAACAAGCAGAGCTGTATCCAGTATATAATGAAAATAATTTTAAACTTTATGCTAAAAGATTATCAACTAATGAAATACAATTTAAAGTAGAGTTTAATGACGACGACACTGGTGATAGAACAGGTCTTGGCCCAGCAGTAGATGAAGCAGTAACAGGAACTACTACTGTTACAGTACAAGTTTTAAGACCTAGCGGATCATCAGTTAATGTTCCGGCACCTTCATATATAGAAAGATCAGCTTTTAACTAATTTTTACTTGACATTACAGCATTTTTTGCTATAATAAATAATATAAGATTTTTCGGAGAATAAGGTGGCAACAACTACACCAATTACGCATACACGATTTGTTAATTTACAATCTCGTATCAATACCATTTATGGTGCTCCATCAAGTGCAACATCTACTTCAGGTTATGGACAGACAGTCAGGTCAAGACCTGTTGATAATTATGATGCTATAGATAAATTATTTAGTGCAACTACTAACGTAGATTATACAACAAATAGAATTACTATATCAGGACATAATATTATCCAAGGAAACTTAGTAAGTTATGACCCTAACGGCAATGATCCAGTAATAGAAAATCTAATAGAAGATGCCCATTATTATGTAAAAGTAATTAACTCAAACACTTTAGAATTGTATTATGAGTATGATGAGGATACTAATACATTTACTCGTATTGTTGATTTAATTTCAGGTTCATCTGGAACACATATATTAGAATATTATGATGCTGATAAAGTTGAATCGCTTGATTATTTTAATTTATATCTAGATATTGCAAGTGCAAGAATACATCAAATAGGTTCCGGATTTACTGTAGGAAATAATGCAATTCTAGAAAAGGGTGACGTTGTTGAACTAAGTTATTTGTCTTTCTTAGAAAGCCTAATGACTGATGTTGAAGCAGATAAATTTCTAATTGCTGACCCAGGTCAAGTGTCTTTAGAATCTCTCAGAGACGGTAGTAATACTATTATTGATTCTGTAAGAACAAGCTCTTGGAACGGTACTCGCCGTCACGAATTTACTTTAAACTTTACAAGTACTGCACAGGCTCGCGGATTTTGGAATGCTGCTGGAGAATTAAGATTTCTCCCTAGCTTAACAGGTGGTAGCGGATTAAAAACAAGCGATTGGCGCAACATTATTAATGAACCTAATGGCGTAGGCAGCTTAACTTTTTCTCGAACAGGACTGACAAAAACAGGGCCTCGAGGATCTATTACTTCTAGTATTAATCCTAGGACACTTACTGCAAGCTATCAAGTAGTAATGCAAGCCAATGGCGCCAGTTATACAAATAACAGATATAGACTGTATGCAAGAAGAAATACTAATACGCAATATCAATTTAGATTAGAATTCTCAGACCTTGATAGTCCGGGCGGCTTTGGCATTGACGAAAATGTTAATGGTACATTATCTAGTGTAATTCAAATTTATAGACCAACCGGTACAGTTTCCATCGGCGGCACAAATTATACTACGGTATCATTTACTGCCACAGGTCAAAACACAAGTACTTTATAAAAAAGTATTGACTTTCTCTCATCTTTAATATATACTATAATTAAAATTACAAAAGGAGAAGTTATGGACGAACGTCTTGAAAAAGCATTAGAATTTAGTAACTATATGGTCACTTTTAACAATAAAAAAAGATTACTTAAAGAAAAGTTTAATTCAGATCTTTTATACTACGTTAGAGGATCTCAATTTACTATTACAAAAGAGCTTATAACTTTTGTAGGGTTCCTTGTAGATAAAGGAAACACAACTGATATTGTTTTAACTGATGATAATGAATATCCGGTTCGTATATCTGATTTAAATGATTTTTATGATGAAATTATTGATAGATACTTTTCTGCTGCAAATGAATATTTAACAGAGTACGAACAACTTAAATTAAACAGATCAGTAGAGACAATAGTAGATTATGAGTAGTAAAGGTATAGTTGTTTTTGCAAACAACAATGAGAAGATAGACTATGTAAAACAGTGTGTAAATCTTGCAAAAAGAGCAAAAAGGCATTTAGATTTACCTGTATCTATTATTACAGATTGTGCAGACTATGTAAAAAGTGCATATGATAAAGATATTTTTGATAAGGTTATTTCTATTAGTCCTAACCTAGATGTAGATACTAGAAGATTTAAAGATGGTGCTCTAGCAGAACATAGAAGCCAGTTTAAAAATAATAACAGAGCTCGTGTTTATGATTTAACTCCGTATGACGAAACATTAGTTTTAGATTCTGATATTATCATCTGTAATGATCATTTTAAATATGCATTTGAAAGCGATGAAGATTTTTTAATCTATGACAAATCTAATGATTTGTCTATATTTAGAGATCAAAATGAATTTAAGTATATTAGTGAAACTAGTGTAAAGTTTTATTGGGCTACGTGTGTATTTTTTAAAAAAACATTTAAGAATGAAATATTTTTTAGATTAGTAAATCACATAGAAAGTAACTTTTCTCATTATTGTAAAGTATATCAATTAAGAACAAATTATTTTAGAAATGATTTTGGGTTTAGTATTGCTATCCATATTATGAATGGTTTCCAGTCAGGCGACTTTGCACACGCTATGCCTGGCAAATTATACCATATTTTAGATAAAGACATTTTACAAAAAATGAACGAAGATTCTCTTGTATTTTTACTAGAAAAAGAGAATTATTTAGGTGAATATACACTAGCGGAGACAAAAGACTTAACAGTTCATGTTATGAATAAGTTTAGTTTAATGCGGGAATTAGACAAGGAGACAGCTCTTGACTAGAGGAATAGTTGTTGTTGCACAAAACAATAAGACTGAAAATTATGTAGAGCAGGCTTGCTTGTTAGCTATGAGTTTGTCTATTACTAATACTGATACACCTATCAGTATTATGACAGACGATGATGTACCAACTGAATATCAAAGTCTTTTTGATAAGATTATTCCGATACCTTGGTCAGATAGTGCAAAAACTAGTCAATGGAAAATAGAAAATAGATGGAAAGTTTATCATGTAACTCCATATGATGAAACTATTGTTATGGATACTGACATGTTAGTTTTACAAGACATATCCAACTGGTGGAAAGTTCTTGAAAATTATCCTTTATTTTTTACAACAAATGTTTATACATATAGAGGCGAACTTGTAGATAACAATTACTATAGAAAAACTTTTGTTTCTAACGACTTGCCTAACATATACACAGGTTTTTATTATTTTAAAAAGAATGACACATCTCTAAAGTTTTTTGAATGGTTAGAACTTATTATAAAAAATTGGGAACTATTTTACGGACAGCTTGCTACGAAAGATTATCCTAAATGGTGTAGCATAGATGTTAGTGCTGCAATTGCAATAAAAATTATGGGTATAGAAAATCATGTTACAAACTCTAAGATAAAATACCCTAGTTTTACACATATGAAACCTGCCACACAAAAATGGTTTCATGTTCCGGAAAAATGGACAAATAAAATAGAAACATATGTAAATAAAGATTGTGAAATTAAAATAGGTAACTATTACCAATCTGGTATTTTTCATTATACAGAAAACAATTTTATATCCGAATCAGTATTGTCAAAATTCAAGGTAAAAGCCAATGTCTGATAAAATGCAAAAATTGTTAGATCTTATTAATGACACACATTTAGACGAAAATCATTATATATATTTTGATAAAGAAACTGGCGAAATTCAACAAGTAGGAACAGCATCTGAAAATGAATATGAATTTATTATCGTTAGTTCTGATGAAGTAAAAGGAATTATGTCTGGTAAAGAAAAAATGTCCGATTACATTGTTTTTTATCATGCACTAAGAAATGATTATGTTTTTCAAGAAAAAGTAATACTAAAAAATAATGAAACTGAATATTCGACTTTCTACGAAATTCCTCAAAGGATTGTTTCTGTAGAATCAGATGTTACAGACGAAGATATCCTTATAATACAAAATCTAAAAGAGACTTGTTGGAAAATTAAAATGGGACATAGTGCAGTAGATAAATTATTATCAGGTCTCAATTATGATATATCTTTTAGCATAACAGCAAAGCATGATCCTAACATATTTTTTAGTAAATTAACTGTAAATTCTAAATCTTGTATAACAAAAGGCTTTGAAATATTACCTTTTCATTATTCCTTTGAAACAGACGGTGACGATATAAGTATTTTTACAGCTAAACTATTTGACAAATATATTTACGAGAAAGTTGTATAATGCAAAAATTTAGAGTAACAGATTGCGACATTATCTATCTATCATACGATGAACCTAATGCAGAAAAAAACTATGCAGACTTGCTTACTAAAGTTCCTTGGGCAAAGCGTGTGCATGGAGTAGAAGGTTCAGACGCAGCACACAAAGCTTGTGCAGAATTAAGCGACACAGATAGATTTATTACTATCGACGGTGATAATATAATTGAACAATCTTTTATACAGCAAGAACTTGATCTAAGCGAACATCAACAATTAGAAAATTGTGTAATCAGCTGGTGTGGCAAGAATATTATAAACGGATTATTATATGGCAATGGCGGTATCAAGTGTTGGCCTAAAGAATTTGTGCTCAACATGAAGACACACGAAAACGCAGATCCTGATAATCCTCATGCACAAGTTGATTTTTGTTGGGATGTACAATACATACAGCAAAATAGTTGGTTTAGTACAGTACATAATAACCATACACCGCATCAAGCATGGAGAGCAGGGTTCCGTGAAGGTTGTAAAATGGCACTAGACAGAGGTGTAAAGCCAGAATCTACTAAAGATTTTACTAACGGCCATTGGAAAAACTTGCATAGACTTTATATTTGGCTTATGATCGGATCAGATGTAAAGAATGGGTTATGGGCAATACATGGTGCAAGAGAAGGTTTGCGCAAAACTATGCTTACAGATTGGAATTATATTGACGTCAGAGATTTTACATATTTAAATAATATGTGGAACAATGAATATAATTATCTTAACGATGAAAATTTAATGGAACATACACAAGATATTGGCGAAGTACTATCGGATAAGTTAGGTGTTCCTATTGCAAAAACTCCACTAGACAGTATGCAAAGCAAATTCTTTAAAGAAGTTTATCAAAATCCTAGCAGAAAAGCCGGACAGCAGTTTGTTATTGATCCGGAATAGAGAGATAATATGAACGAATCTTCTACATTTTGTGCTATGCCATTCATAAGCACTATGCTCAACACTGATGGTAAAATGCGTTATTGCTGTATTGCCAGTGGTCCAACAGCCTTTGCACGTAATGCAGATGGATCTCCTATGATGGTTGGCAAAAACAGTGTAGAAGATGCATGGAATAGTAAAGTTTTTAAAGATGCTAGAAAAGATATGCTC
>Ga0115571_1000306_pt1 | contig 37314 bp, 35 predicted proteins | sample COGITO_mtgs_1205_FD_87293 | JGI IMG/M metagenome (GOLD analysis project Ga0115571, IMG submission 87293) | Pelagic marine microbial communities from North Sea - COGITO_mtgs_120531 | ecosystem: Environmental > Aquatic > Marine > Epipelagic | place: Germany:Helgoland, sampling site Kabeltonne...
AATGTCAGTACACAATCGTCACTGGTAAGACAACAGTCAAGTACTACCCATAATCATCAAGAGTGTGTAAGTAAATCGCCTGGTTCTAGTCTATAAATGTGATTTAAAGAGAAATGAATTTTCGTTTTTTACTTTCTACATATCCCTGTCTCTCCTTTTCTTGTTGTATCCACAATGAAACTCGTTTATCTTTTATGTCCGCCTCTTTATATTCATGCCATTGATAAGTATCTTGTCGACGTTCAGTCCAGACACATTTATCTTCTACAAGAACCATATCTATCATTCTAGGTCTTTCTCCTCGTACCATATACATTACACCACATGCGTTGCAAAGAGATGATGTTCCACATGGACCAGGCCTCCATGCACTAGAAAGATAAACACCACAACGAGTACATGGTAATTTATGCCTCGACATTGTCAATGATTTTTTATCACATGATTTGGAGTTGTAGTACGCCTGGACGATTTTTCCAACGATTGCGTCTAATTGCATATTAAACATTATACTTAATAAAAAATATGGTAAGATATAAATAAAATATGTTTAACTTAATAATATTTATTATATTCATATTAATACGAGTTTCTCTTCTCTGATAATTGACGAATTTTTGAAAGCGTTGTTTTGAGATTTCTATTTATATATTTAAATCTATCATCTGTACTCGAAATTGATATCATAAACGCGCATCGTGTTTCATACTCTTTATTTAATTGTGTTTTTTCTTCAATTTGACGACGTATTTGAATTATATTGCTTTGTATCTTTTGCAATTCAAGTAAAGCTGCTTCTGTTTGTGGGGTGCGTCTTTTTTTTGATTTTGTTAGAGTTGATAATCCACGAGATGCTGATGTTTTATTTGCTTGTTCCTTACTACGGACCTCGAAATTTGGTGTGCGTATTGATTTTTTATATTGTAATACACCGTCAATTGCTGGTGTTGCGACTATTGTAAATGATGGCCATTGTCGCTTTGATACTTTGCGGAAATCTCGACTTAAATCCCAACATCTTTTTTTGAAGTGTACTGTCATGTCTCTTGGTAAGTTGTTCGGCTTTATCCATAGTTGATGTTTGCCTACTGATTTGTTATGATTTATTTCACTATGTATTGCTTTGTAACTGTCCAAGCAAAAAACAGGCGCGCTTACTTGACATGAACTTCGCATCACTCTATCATTAGTGTCATATTCTATATTCAGGTAAATGCTCAGTAAAATCGTATCAAAATGTATTAAATCAGATGGAATAATTATACCAGGAGGTTTACCTAATACAGTACCATCACGAAAATTACAATGACCATTACTATTCAATTGAAAATCGCGCAGTTGTAATTTATCAGATAATTCATTTCGAAACTTATGAGAATCGATAGGAGTAGTAGTTTGACAACTGACATTTTCTAAAAGTCCGAGTAACATATCATCGCACTCTGATTCGGAACCAGAATCGTATTCGACGACGTTCTGGACACTTTTTGGCAATTTTAAAGACATATTAGAGTTTTTGTCAGATAAAGTGCTTAACATTTGATTATGGAATTTTAGAATAAATTGTTATTTGTTAAATATTATATGTTGTGAATATGTTTTTTTTTTGAATAAAATTTTATTTTTTTTCTTTTCGTTCTTTGATGATAGTTGATATAAAAAATGTCAAAAATGTGGCACCAGTGAATCCAAAAACATATCTTATAATACTTTTTACTTGTTCTTCTCTAGATTGTTTGTTTTTTTCTACTTGTTTCTTGTATTCTTCGGCCTTTTTTTGTTTATCTTGCCAATACTGTTTCTGTTCTTTCGTGTCCCATTCTTTATTGGCATTTTCTTCTATTATATTAAGTACAGCATCTGGGTCTGATTTGAATATTTTTATCAAATGTTTTTGAGTTTCGTGTTCTTCCTGTATTTGTTTTTCTCTGGCTTCTTTTTTTGCGATTTCATTTTCAATTTTTTCATTTTCAATATTGGCAAGCAATTCCTCCATTTGTTTTTTGCTATACTTCTTGTCAATATCAGCGGGTGTTACATGATTGTAATTACCGGACCAACCACTGTATGTAGTGCCCGCGAGTACACCGGACGTACCACTGTATTTATTGTTTGTGAGTACACCGCGATGACACGGAGCATTACCCTTCAATATTTTTACTTCTTCCCATAATTCTGCCACTTCTTTTGACATGTCTGGATTCTTAATGGCTTTAATCTCCTGTTCGACGACAGCTTCTACTACAGACACCTCATTACAATTAGCTCTCATCAATGGAGCGGCCATTTCTTTTACACGTTCTTGTACCTCTGGCGAAGCACCTGACGCACCTATGGTGGCTAAAGCAATAACTAATAAGTCTGTAAATATGTTTTCGGCGGGCTCAAATTCTTGTTTCTGTATTTTTCCTTCACTGACTACAAATTGCTTAAATATTGGTGTCGACATTTGTTTGGGCTATTCATATATTTATACCGTAAAAAGCTGGTTAACGACACTGTTGCCGAAAAAAAATTCAGCAAATTTGCTACATCATGTGTGTTGCCATTTTTAGAAACTATATGAACTATATAGACATCGCGCTCTTAGTGACTATGATAGAACCATGTGCCATTTGTCACGAAACGTATGACGAACAAATCTATTGTATACCAGAGTGTAACCACAAGTACCATACAAATTGTATTATGACATGGTTCAGAGCAGGACACAATACATGCCCGTTGTGTAATAACAAAGGTATAAATGCACAAACGCAGAATGTACAAACGCAACCTACTTCTTTGATTGATAGATTAAAAGCGTTAGAAAACTACAAAGAATTAAGAAAAGATTCTCGCCGCAAAGACGCACCAAATGAACTGAAAAGGTCAGTAAAATCCCTGAGACGAATGGAAGCTAAAATGCAAGCCAACCGAAAAAGGAAAAAAGAATTTATGACTTCTAAGCATCCATGTTTAACTGGAAGAGAGCTTCTGAACAAACATACTGAAATAAAGAGAGAGGGTTGTAGAATTGAACGTGTCATACGAAGAAAGAAACTATTGATAGGTCTTTCGAAAAGAACCGTAGATATAATTATACCCGTAAAACATGAAATATAAAACTTATAAAACTAGATAAAATGTTTGTTCTTATAGAAGTAGTATTGATTTTGCTTTAGTGAATTCTTCTTTATTTAGGTGACCTTCTCTATGGAGTATGACTAACCTGTTTAGTTGGTCGACTAAACAACCACCGAACATTTTGGGACTTGGTGGGCTGAAATCTTTCTTAATTTGTTCTACTCTTTCTCTGGCATTGATGTGGAATATGCGATGGATACATTTTTTTTGTGACCATTCTTCTATGCTTTCCTTCGTTTGAGAACCTACTACAAATGATGCGCATCTATCATGCATTTTGACTTGTACATGTTGTATAGTTGTTGGCTCTATTTCGTAGGCAAGGCATGAGTCACTATATTCGGATTCTTTTGGTGTGCCAAGTAATATTTTATTTGTACTCTCTTTTGTTAATATGAAGATGGGGTGCATATCTGTTTGAGTAAATCCTGATATAGAAAATAAGGCACCTTTTTCCAAATGCCATGGATGAGCAACATCATATATTCCTTCTGGTGTCACTGTCTTTTGTGTTGGTGATTTGTCTAACCATTGTATTTTGATTGTCACTTTGGCAGCTATTTTAAGTCGAATAAGTTCTGTAAATACGTCCATAATATTTGATATATGACGAAAAGTTTCTGGATAGATACCACTTTGAAAATTATCGACTTTTGTGAAGGAATGTATTAATATATTATTTTTATGACATGAACTTATAGATGTCATATTATATTGTATAATAATTGATATTATATATGTGTTTTATATTTTCTTTCCTTGGCTTTATCGAGTTCTTTTTTTCTATTTTTTTTCACTTTTTCAGCGAGAAGTTTCTTCTGATAGTCAGTTTTCGGTAAAGACTTTTTCTTGGGTTTCTTGGAAACAGATTTTAGTTCTCCTGAAAGCTTTAGTGCATTTTGCTGAGCATATTTGTCACGCTGTTTCTTAAGTGCATTCCTTACATTCTTCGCTTTCTCCTCCTTCTTGTTCTTCTTCTTCCGAGAATCTTTCATTGAAGAAATATATTTCGCTCGTTTTCCTTGCGTTATACCATTGAATCCTGACTGTTTTCTTTGACGTGACATATTTGTATAGAATTTATTATACTGTAGAATTTATTATATATACTGTACATTTTATATATATATAGTTACATATAATCAGAATAAGACGATTGTCATTCAGAATACGTTCTAGGCTTATATAAAAAAAATATTTAGTTGTTTTTTATTTGTTATTTATGTGTTATTTATTTGTTTTTCATGGTAAACAACCCTCCTTCACACGCTGTTTCTTAAGTGATAATTACAGTATTTAAGTAATTTTTACGTTATACAAAAATGTTTCATGTATTCGCACATGCCGAATTCAAGAATGGAATCGATGACGATTCCTACGAGAGTCAATTTAAAGCACTTGTACAGTTGTGGAAACGGGCACACAAGGACAAAATTAAAGAAAAAGAGGACAAAATTGAAGAAAAAGAGGACAAAATTAAAGAAAAAGAGAAACGCGACGCGGAGGACGCGGAGCTGGAGGCACTATCTTACTTTACCGGAGACGGATGGCTATGGAAAGAAAAACACGCCTGGAAACATATTATAGATACGGAATGGCTGCTCCTAGAAGACGTCGTCGTGTGGCTAAAAAAGCTTACAGGAAAATCGGACAATTTAAAAAAGTCATTGCTGGTATATAGTGCTCTTGGGCAACAACCATTGTCGTATCGTGACATTATGAATAAGAGAATAAAGGCGTTTACAGACTATTGGAAAAATTTCTGGAGCATCTATAATTTCTGGCACATCTATTTTACACAGACAATAAAAAATTATACAAACCGTTTTGATTGGCAAATGGAATTGAACGACGACGACTGGAAGGGAAGTCCGTTTTATTATGCCGATTATAAATCCTATGCCAATTATAAAGACGGCGAAGTGTTGTATGAGTATGTCAAAGAGCAATTTGATATAATCGTAAATCCTCACAGTGACGAACAGTTGCAGAAAATATTCGAAGAAGCATTCCCCAAAAGTCGGGCAAATATACAGAAAGTTTATTACACGTCTTTTATTCCCAAGTCTGATGAATTGTCGGACATAAAAAATGGATTGTCGTACATAGAAACAAAGTGGGAAACCATGGCCGTCAAAGAGGGGTACATTTAACTTTTTTTTTAGATTTTGATTCTGGCAAAAACCTATATTTGTAACGAAAATTCTGAAAAAAACACCGGAGTAAAGTAGTCTGATTAAATTCAATATAAAAAAAAATAATTATGCGATTATCCGCTCAATCTTTAACATAGGGGAAATAATCTTCTGTAAATTTGCTAAGGTCCATTGTTTTTTTTTGGTCGTTACCATAAATAGAGGTTGGATATGGTAATTTCCCCTCATATGTATCACGATAAACACTAAGGCTACCAATGTAGTCAACAAACTGTATTTTATTAACATCAACATCAACCTCAATAATTTTGACTGTATCCAATACCCTTTCAGTATGCCTACTATACCCGACTTTTTTCTGCCATATTTGCCCGACTTTTGGCGCTATTTCTTCACTAACTACAAATTGTTTATAATCACTCTCACCCTCTTTTTTTTCTTCTGCTGGCGGTGAATTCATTTTCAATTCGGTTGTCAGACATTTATACTATTTTTTTTTTGTTTGGGCAAAAACCTATATTTGTAACGGTTTGACTGGTGGAGCCGAGGGCCAAGGCCCAAAAATTCTAAACTTTTTTTTAGCCCGCGAGTGTTTTGGCATTGTAGTAGTATATTATTATATGCATTACTAATAGACAAACTCATTTCAAGTCAAATATTTAATTGATATATAATAATATTTTACCATCTGACTTCTTACATATAATCAGAATAAGACAAAATGTATTTAAAACAAAATAACAAATACAAAAATGCTTCCACTTGAAATAGTGTATCATATAAGAGATTTCCTACCATGGCGTCACAAAGCTATAATGGTTTCAAAAGAATGGTTACAAACAGTATTAAAGAGAACAGCGATTTTAAATAAATGGCGGTCAAAACGTCTTATGTATTCGTTTTTAAATGTATTCGGACATAAGTTTGTACATAGAAAATGGTCTAGTTTTTGTTGTTTACAATTGTCTCTTGTAAAACGTGTCAGGAATCATAATAACTGTTTAAGTTGGAAAGCGACTGCGGAGAAATATTTTAATGTTTGTCGATGTGAAGCTTGTGGTGTGAAAACTTTTTCTTTTGTTTTTGAGATATATCTGTGCTCGAAATGTAGATTTAATAAGAAACTTGTCAATTGCTACATGGTTAAAGTTTATCAGGCAAAAGAGATGGGTGTGTCGAAACGTATTTTAGATAGAGTGCCTTATCATCAGGGTTCAGGATGTCGGTTGCGCTTTTGGAAAGATATAGTTAACGCTATTGAAAGTGACTCTTAATTTCATTTTTTAATTATATGCAATTTTCTCTTAAAAAGTAAAAAATATATTATTAGATAAAATATTGACCAAATATAATGCCATAATTGCAAATCGATTCTATTAAAAATGCATAGAAAATTCCTTGAAGGGTATAATCAAACCAATTGTCAAGAGATGCCGTTGATAAAAGTACCAGACAATATCCAAACCACCAATGATGTAAATGCCATATAGCGTTATCAGCAACACAGGCTAAGTATGAAAATAAATATAAGAAAAATACCAATACAAAAAGACGGATAAATATGACTCTATCATCTCTGTTTGGGGCGCAGCATTTATTTGTACATTTTCCTGTAGCAATTTTCATTAACCAATAAATATTGATAATTCCGACTAATGTAAAGACAATATAATAAACAGCCTTTTCTTCATTAGTTAAATTTGGATTAGCCAAAGACGTTCGAAACATTGAGTATTTTCCCAACTGTGTATATACAACAAGTGTGATTGATGTACCTAATGTCCATGATAGAAATCTACCAAATCCATATATATATTTTTTTGTACATGATTTTTCATGAATACATGTTTGAGATTCCCAGTTATGCCATGGAAGGGATACAAATGATAAAGCAAACCAGCCCACTGTAACGACATCGCCCAAAATTCGTACCCATGTGAGAGATTTGGAATCTTCTTTTAATGCATATGCTATCGAATATTGTATACATAGTATCAAAACATATAAAATTATACCTGTCCATGAAATATCAACCCATGATGTATTACATATTAGTAACGCAGTTTTTAGATTATTACAACAGTTACGTTGTTCATTTGATTTTTGAGTATTGATATCGTTATCATTCATCAACTTTTCCAGATATTCTTTACGTGACTCGATATCATGTAAATTATTGATTATTAATTTTTTTATTTTATTACCTGTATCTTTAGACATATAACTACTATTATTTTTATCATATTTATCACGACGACTTTCCCTCATAAGAAAACGCAATGGACTTTTTACATTAATAGCACCCCCCGTTTCAACATTAAATGTTTTTTCACTTGGCTCATTATGAACACGATTAGAAAACATTTACCATAAGAATATTTACAACTAAATACACACTTTTAGCAAAAATACATTTTACATATATATTAAGAGTATGTTTTTTATTCATTATATCAGAGAAAATAAAAGTACAATATGCCTTTCAAATGGCAAATAAATGCTTCGTCTGTAGGTAAATTAATGGGACATTTTGGAACTCAACGTCAGATTCAAGCTATTGCTGAGACATGGCTTTTAAATTTGAAACGTATGCCTAGGTTTGGTGTTATTCCATCATATATGCCAGAAAAACAAACTGTAGAGCAAATTGTTAAAGAGGAAATTAAGTCTAATGTTACTTTGAGCTCTATGGTTCGTGCTGGTGTTGATAGAACAATGAAACAAGAGGATGCCGTTAAAGTGATGAAGAGAAGTGTTGACGAAATGGTTGATAGCGCTCGTAAAAAGGTAGATGATGCGGTTGTACAAGTTAAAAGGGCCAAGTCTTGGAGACTCTTGAAGAATTATGTCAAAATTAAATCGGGGTTATCTCATACAAAAATTGATGGGTATTTTTCTGTAAAGGATAAAATTTATAATAAAATTTCTAGAAAATGTGCTAAGTTATCGACTTTGGAGATTGCTGAAAGTAATGGGTGGAAAAAAAACGAAGATGTTAAAAAAGATATTGAAGTTGCGCAAAAGGCTGTCGTCATTGCTGATAGAAATGTTAAGAAAAGCTCATGTGTAGCCAAACATATTCAAAAAATTGCTGTTAAGGAAATTAATACAACAAGAGGAATTCAGAAAGAGGATACCGACCTTGAACTTGTGCAGAAAATATATCCAAATGTTGTACCGGGTAATACTCAGGCCAAGTTTTTATCTGTTAGTGGTAGACCATATAAAGCTTTCGTTATTGGTAGAATTGACGGGATTGATTCTGTAAATGGTGTCATTTATGAATTGAAACATAGACAAAAGAAGTTATTTCGTCAGTTGAGGGAATATGAACAGGTTCAATGTGTATTGTATATGCAAATGTTTAAAGTATCACGGTTGACATTAGTTGAGACATATAAAGGTGAACAATTGTATTATCCTATGGAGATGAGAGAAGGACAGATGTTTTATAAAGATGTTGATGGTGTGGAGAAAAAAGGAATTATGTGGAAGGATGTTCAAAATGCTCTCGAAACTATTTTACAAAATCTTAATAGGGCAGAACAAGATGAAAATTATAGAAATACTCTCGTAAATATTTTGTTTTAAAATAAAGAATATATTATTATTATTGTGTATGTAAATTTTAACAGAAATCACTGACAGTCGAAGTGGAAGAGTGTACTTTTTTTTTCAATTTTGTGAGTGCTAACAGTATGCTTATCCATATTTCAAACACAAGAGCTAACATTTTTGAATGTTAAATTTAATTTCATTTATTTACATGATTTACACTCTACATTATATCGAATATTTTTTTTGGTTTTTAAAATTGTGCGCGAACCCAAACACTCACTACAAACTTGTTGGCTCATACTAATCATAGATTTGGCACATTCCAAGTTACTATCAGTTTCAACCAAATGTGGATTTCTCTTACAATTTTCTAATAAATTTCGTTGTTGCTGGCGAATTACTTTTTGCTGCTTTAAAAACATTTCGTGCAATTTGCGCACATTCATTTCTAAAATTTTTTTATGGTTATTTAACTTTGAGGTTTCGTTAATGTGCGTATTTCGTATCGATTTTATCTTTTTTGTCATCTCTATACGATTTCGTTCATATTCCGCTATTCTTTGATGCAATTGGGTGACTTCTCTTTTAAGTGCGCGAACATCACGTTTGGAAATTTTTGTCATGTTTTGTAATTATTATTGTATTCTATTTTTATAATATTTTTTAGAATATATTTTTTAAATTTTTAGAATAGATATTTTTAATATTTTTAGAAATATATCACAAGAAAATTTCGAGATGTTGCAAAAGTTGAGCATATAGTGTCAATGATGGAAGAAGGATATTGTGACAATAATGGAAGATGAATTTCGGGATGCTGTTTCAAACATATTAGGAAGAAAATTATTATGGACAACTTCTGAGCTAAATATCCACCCAATATGTAATAAATTCGTTCCAAGTTATTTTACCATCATTGTCCGTATCAATTTTCATGAAAAAATCTTCTAATTCGGCACGCGTCAATGGGTCGTTCAGAGCTGTTGCCAATTTACAGAGCTCGGTACGATTTATATAACCATCTTTATCGGAATCAAATTGATTGAAAATTGTTTTAATTGATGATATTTCTTTACTGGTGAATTTATTCATTTTTAGTATAAATGTACGGAAATAAATCATATGATGGTGTAGTAGAAACATTAATGAACAGACTCCAGGGACAACACGATGAAGATTGGGACACATGTACAAAATTGAGTGAAGAGGATAAAATTTTACGCATGATAGGGTTAACTTGTAATACTATTCAAACTTAATTATGACAGTATTAATTGTGACAGTATTTTCTATAACTATTGTGATACTATAAAGCGTATCATTTACATTATCACATGAATGAAAGGTTTCATAAAAACACATGGAAATAAAGCCGTAACCATACAGACAGAAAACAAAACACAATATTATGCACCTATTTACGAATTAGAATACATCATAATACAAATTTTAAATACAAAGGCATGTATTAATGTAACATTCGATGAAGATAGAACAAAATACTCCGGCCATTCAAATGGCAAAGCTAGATATTATGCCAACAATGTACAACTATGTCACATAATCTATTAAAATTTACTTAACACTAACAGACAAAACTTTCAAACTTCATTGACACTCACTCAAAATAATAATGTTTTAATTGTTTTACTTTTTCATTTGTTACTAATTTTTTATAATTTTTTGTTTGACGGTTTTAGTACTTAACACTACACAAGACTTTAGTTTTAATTTCTTGACACTCGTCTACTTTCTTGACACTCGCCTACTGATACTCGCTAAAGAATAACAAGGTTTTTGTTTGTTTTAGTTTGTTTTAATTTGTTTTAGTTTGTTTTAATTTGTTTTAGTTTGTTTTACTTTTTTAGTTTGTTACTAATTTTCTTTATAATGTTTTTGTTTGACTGTGGCAGTACTTAACAGTATCACAGTGGTCATTTCAACTTTATTGACACTCATATGTTGACACTCATATGTTGACACTCACTGGAAAATAACAAGCTTTTATTCATTTTACCTGAAGTTTACCAGCTTTAGTTTGTTTTAGTTGTTTAGTTATTTTCATTACTATCAATGTTGATGGAATGTACCATATAAAACTTTATTGATAATCGATTGACACTCACTCACTAAAATAACATATTCGTGTCATTTAGGAACTATTCAATAAATTGTTAAATGTCTATGAGAATGTTCTATACGGAATTTGTAAAAGACTATACAGAATTTGTAGAAGAAAAACGACAGAATGTGTCAGAATTTGTAGAAGAAAAACGACAGAATGTGTCAGAAGAAAAACGACAGAATGTGTCAGAATTTGTAGAAGAAAAACGACAGAATGTGTCAAAGAAAAAGGACAAAAAACCCAAACAAAATAAAACTAAAACTAAAAACAATATACAGAAAACAGAAACTATTAAACAATAGCTTTACGAATCAAAACAAACCACGAAACAATACAAATTACTCTAAAAACCATGCCAAAGTCAATGAAAAGCGATTTTAAACTCAAAAGTGTGTTCAAAACAACCAAAAACAAAAAATCTAAAAAAATAGAAAAAACAACGACCAAAAGTAACCTAAAACCAAAACGAAAGAAAAGTAGCACAAAAGCTTCAAAATCTCGTAATAAAGCGAAATCTCGTAAAAAAGCAAATAAAGCGAATGGTCGTTATAAAAATGATAAATGTATAAAGAAACAAAAAATTCTTTCACCTTACAATTATTTTTGCAAAGAAAACTTAAAAAAACTTTCTGGCTCCTTCGGGGAAAAGCAGAAACAGCTGTCTGACATGTGGAAAGCAACTGACCAACAAGCGTTTAAGAAACGCATTGGATACTTGGAACGTCGCTCTCCCGCTGAAAAAGAAAGTGAAATATCATTTTTGGAAAAGCTTGCTAAAGACCGTTATTTGTATGGTAGAACAGAGGTCTATACACATAATGGTTCTACATATTATCCAGATGGTTGGGTCATTGACCCAAATGGCAGATGCAGAACTAACACCATACAATTATTTAGAGGATATGCTGCAATTGAAAGTAAATATAAGGATTGGAGAGATTGTTTTGATAAATGGAGAAATAGAATCGACCAGGACGATTTATGGTACGATTGTTACTTTTACAAAAAACCTAATGGATTACATGATAAGAAAAATATACCTGAATGGGCAAAGAAACCATCATGTGGAGATTTTCGTTATGGAGTAACAGAATTTGGTGTTTATGACAACAATGGAATATGTCTGAAGAAATTTGAACCGTCTTTGTACGAGCTATTATAAATATTATAATTAAAACTAAATACTTACAGACACAAAATATACTTAATATAGTACATGACATCTACAAATAATAATAATTATAAATTAAAATTTACTCAACACTACCAGACAAAACTTTTAAACTTAGTTGACACTCATCGATTTAAGCAAAAATTTTAGACCTACTATTGAATGTAGGTTCTCCATATAAAATTGCCAGAAAGTTAATGGTTTGTGCAAAAAACGTCTCAGGCTTTTTTGCTTGGCTTTTCGACTTTTTTGCTTGGCTTTTCGACTTTTTCGACTTGGCTTTGTGTCTTTCTGGCTTGTCTTTCTGGCTTGTCTTTTTGTCTGGACTTTCCGGCTTGGTGGACTTGGCTTTGTGTCTTTCTGGCTTGTCTTTCTGGCTTGTCTTTTTGTCTGGACTTTCCGGCTTGGTGGACCAAGTGTTTTGATGCTCAGTACGTTTCATAGCTTCAGCACGCTGTTCTTTAATTGTAGCACCCAGTGTTTGCATATTTCTAGGTAAATGACTATCGAAAAATTTTATCGTATTCTCATAATTTTCATTATCTAAATGTTTTTGTACGGTAACGGAAGAATCCACTTCTTTCCATTCTAATGGACGTCCATCGAGTAGAGAACTTTCTTCGGGCACGTGCAAGACTCTATATTTTACTTTATTCATATTCAATCCTTCTGAAAATGTCGGATTATTTTTTATCTTACTAATATCTACTGTTAAACTTTTGCCATTTTTTTTATCGGATAACTTTAAAGTTTGCACATAACTGCCTTCGATGTAACCATCACCCGGTAATATGTAATCATTTTCATCCTGGGATGGACGATAGTACTTACTAAATATAAAGCCATCTTTTTCTTCCGTTTTTACTTTAAAATATCCATTTGAGAATGCTTTTTTATCTAGTATCCAACTTTTTAAAGCTTTAAGGTGTGTTTTACCGAATTCTCTAGTTGTATTAAGTGTAGATATCGGAGCAGTTCTCAATTCGCCGTCTTTACAAATGGCCACAGTAACATTATTTTCATCAAGGACAATATAACTTTCATGCTGACGAGCGGATAATTGTGATAACTCCCAAGATGTATCAGAATTCAATATTATGTCGTCTTTCGTTTCTATTGGACCTTGTTTTGGTTTATATTTAGAATCATTATATATTTTAAGCAGTTTTTCCATTTCCTCACCAATAGTTTCTTTGTCCGGACCAAGAAAATGTTGCTCTCCTTTTTTAAGTACTATATTTTTATTCTCGTCGTATTCAAATATTGATTTAGATTTAATAACCCATTTTTCATCATTTTCCGTCACCAAACCAAACCATTTGTTTTTTTCAGTAACTTCCAGTTCTGATGTAACATCATGTGAAACATTGTCAATAATAATCCGTACAATTTTTGGTCTTACAGTTGCTCTTGAATTTTTGACCTTTGAATTTTCTGCATTGAGCGTTTCGGCATCCACCACAAACTCAATAACTTGGTCGTTTTTTGTGCGCCACTTAAAAATTTTTACCTTTTTGTAGTCATTTAATTGTACAATGTTCAAATGACCCGAACAGTTTCCCTGAGTCCATGTGTCAACTGTAAAACTACCAATGCCTACAGAATCTATTCCAGAAAAGACTACAAGGTCCATAAAAAATCCATAAATAAAACGTGTTGCAAACGAACGCCTCCAAAACTTTATGAACATTTTTTGTACCTTACGACAGTTTCTTCCAAGGAACCCTGATGATAGAATTTGACACAACATATCTATGTACCATATAGGTTGTTGTAACTGCATATAAGTGATATTTGCACCAGATTTAAATAACGAAGAAAAACCCTCATACGGACTTGTAATGAGAGTATACAACATATTTTTTGCGGTCATGTGAAAAAAAGATGCAGAATTTCGAAACGCTTCTGAGAAATGTATGCTTGCCGCAACTTGACTATTAAACATTCCAGAAATGGTCAAAATACCACCAGCAACACCAATAGGAATAGCAAATGGCAATGCAGCAAAGTACGCAACACCAGATGCAAACACAATGGCAGCACCACCGAAGGTTGCTGATTGAGCTGAATTCAGAGCTTTGGTGGAAGAAGGAGCAATCATTCTTTTAGCATTAATCGATAGAGCAATCATATTTTTTATCCATGGTGCCATTGCATCTGGTACGGCATTGCTTATAAATGACACTAACCATGAATTATTTTTCAATAATCGTGAGAAAAAACGCCCGCTATTACCCAAAAGAGTTAGAATTGCATCAGCTATCTGCATACCCATCATCTGAGAAGCTAACTTTGCACCTTTCCACATTATATAACTTGAGGCTACAGGGATAGAAGGGAACAAAAAACCAACACCTGTCAATAATAGGGTTTGAGCGGCTATGCAACAGATTGTGTTTCCAATTAATAATGAAGTTTGATTTGAAGCAACAAAATCGACAAAATCAATCACGTGTCTGTATGAATTTGTCATCAGGTCTTCTATTCCGTAACCAACGGATGAGAATATGAATTCAATCATATTGGCGATACCATCACCGGTAAAATATCTAATAATGTCAGTGGATATTTTGCCAGACGTTTTTAACCCATCCAAAATAATTGTGGCTATTGTTTTGACAAACGAAATGCTTATATCAAAGGCATTCTTTAAGTAATAAATGAGACCCGAAAACAAACGAAATAGTATATTTCCCTCTGGCTTTTTGAGTAAATACTCAAAGTCCCTATTGTCTTTATGACCTTTCAGCATTTCAACACTCTCGGCCTGTTCAATAATATTGAACACACAATTTGCCGGATAGTAAAGTCCACTATCTTTACTTCTCACGAAAGCGTTATCCTCTGGTAAAACTAACTTGGACATGCGTTCCCCAATTTTGTAGTTGAGTGGAATGGTATGATGAAATTGTTGAAAGATATAATCTTTCATGTCTGCACTTAGACTTTCGACAAAAGAAATCAACTTTCCCATTGTAAGACGAGTGAAAATACAGCGCTTATTTTTAAATGGCTCATACAAATAATATTCTTTGACCTCGTGGTTCACAGAAACAAAAGTTTTTCTTTGCATATGTTCGATGGTATCGCCAATATTAGAGAATATTTCATCTCGTCGAGCTCTGGCCGTACCCAAACCCAGTAATTTATCTCCGACTCTGACTTTAAATGTATAATCCTCAGAAGAAATATCTATATTCTCAATATTTTCGTAATTGGCCAAAAAATTATCTACCCAAGCTCGAGCTCCTACAAGTTCATTTTCAGTCAATTTCGAAGCTTCTTCAGCATCATCGTGTTCTTCACCTATAGCTTTAATCATATCTAATTCGATGCCTACTTCCTTTTTTTCCTGTCCAATGTCATATTCGTCCAATGTGCCCATAAACTCACTCATTTGATTTAATCCCTCGTCGATGAAATTACTGACGCCGCCAAAGTTTGGAGGTTCTACCGCACAAATCGTATATAAGCTATATAATATACCAATGGACAATCCAGCTCCAGTTGAGGTTCCGATAAGCGTGTTAAAATACGCATCTACGGATGATTTAATCCCAGTACAGAGGACTATTCCGGCAGCAGAGCCCGCAGCTGCCGCTCCCCCCAAACTAAGAAATGTGCTGGCTAATGAGCCAACATTGAATGTTGTCCTAAGCATTTCACGTGCTCTTGCATTTGCAACATTCAAGGCTACTCCAGTGGTTTGCACGATTGTCTTGGCAATATTGTTTAATGCGGTTCTTGTTTGGGCTCCTGTAAGATTTTTAACCGTAAACACGCCTTTATTTTCGTTCACGAGTATACCTTTTTTTGCTTCTGCAGTGGAGAAATTTTGAGGATTATTTTTGACAATCGAGTCTTTAACAATATTTTTAACCGTTATTGTTTTTAAAAGAGCGTCTTTAACATCAATAGAGATAGCACCTTCATCAAATAATTTTCGGACGTTGTCGTATTGTAACTGTACAAACTCTTCCATTTTTTTTTTAAAAACTTCCAGTTCAGCTGCAAAACGTACTTGGGGTTCTTTTTTAATTTTAGAGCCAATGTTGCCCAATTCTTTGAAGACAATGTCGCCAATTTCTTGGCGGTAATGGTTTTCATAATAAGTTACACGCATCTCTTGTTTTTTTTCTTCGGACATGGTAGCCAATTGTTCATCATTAAAATACAAGCGCAATGGCACCTTTGCAATTTCATCTGTCTCGCGCGCTAAAATTTCGTTCATGTCTACACCCTTTTTTTTTAGTAAATCGTTTTCTTTTATTTCTTTTGGTAGTGGAGCAACTAACTCTCCTAGCCAATCAATAATTGGTTCAGCGGGTTCAAATGAACTTTCATGAGGATGGTTCGCATACAGATTATGCAATTCTATATGTGGCAAAGCTATTTCTTTGACTATGTTTTTTGTATGAGCATCTAAATGTCTAAAACGATGTACATGATTGTCAACATGTGTTTGAATGTGTTTGGTTAGATTCATCAATAATAAAAAAAGTTACGTATATATACTTCTCTTTTATAAATATATGAAACATGTATCGTAGACCAAAAATACATGGAGCTAGAAAAAATATACCCGTAAATAAAGGCAATGGAGCTAGAAAAAATATACCCGTAAATAAAGGCAACAGAGATAAAGTCAAACACGGAGTTAAAGGCAAACATGACTATAGACCTCATTATGATTTATATGTTATTATATTTACCTCTAACAGCGATTATTTCGTGGGCAATGTGTATAAACGTAGTAAATCAACTATTCTCATACAAGATGGATACGAGACGGATATTCCAAATAATGACATTTATGCAAAAATTAAAATATCAAGGGAGTTTTTTAGAACCTTTCATAAACTTGATGCAGATTCATTGCTCAATAAACTAAAACAACTAGCAAAAAACCAGAAAATTGATATAACTACGTTAGAAAAATTAGGCAATAAAAAGGTCGTGAAAAGACCGACAAAAAAAAGTGCAGATTCACAGACCATAGGTTATAAAAAAACGAGTCCGTTTGGCTATTTGAGCTCACTATTAAATCCAATCGATATGAAAGATTGGATTTATGCCCAAAACAAAAAAATTATCAATAAAAAAAATAAAATGGACGACGTGTATTATCACCTGACAAAGAAAGTTATGGAAACAGGAGCTAAAATTGGAGGTGTTATTGAAAAAAAACTTAAAGAAAAAAAACCTGCAAACAATAACGAAACAGACGGTGACTCTACAGACGATGACTCTACAGACGGTGACTCTACAGCAGACGATGACTCTACAGACGGTGACTCTACAGCAGACGATGACTCTATAGACAATGATAATGATGTAATGGTTAATATTAAAAAAAATGCTCTTTCTTTTGGAAAAAATGTTCTTTCTGCTGGAAAAAATGTTGGAGAAAATATTGGAAAAATTGTTGGAAATTTTTCCAACGACCCTTCAGACAAAACAGACGATGACTCTACAGACGAGGACTCCTCTCCCGGCGATGACTCCTATTCAAATAAGCGGCCATCGCAGTCGCATAAAACAATTGACTCTTCAGACGAGGACTCCCCTCCCGGCGATGACTCCTATTCAAATAAGCGGCCATCGCAGTCGCATAAAACCAAAAAAAGAATTAAACAAGAAACTGATAAATTAATTCAACGAATTAAAGAAAAAAGAGATGCAAGAGATGCTAAAAAAAAAAGAGATGCTAAAAAAAAAGGAGATGCTATAATGAATCCTATTAACCTCGAAAAAAAGAATAAATTATTCAGTGGTACCTTTAAACAGTTCGTGTCTTTATAAATTCTATGTATAAGTATAATACAACTATTTATCACGAATGACTATAAAAAATAATTTTAATAGAATAAAGCATATTATTATCCAAAATAGAATGTATTACATGAAATCTATAGGAAGTCGAAAAATTCGCGAATTTGTACCAAAAGAGTGTGTTGATTTGTTACTCGAAGTGCAATCTACTCAACAAGTCAAAGCCCAAAACTTGTCTGAAAAATGCATGATTTGTCTTTCAGACATGGATAAGAATACTGAAAGACTATGGACATGTACCACATGCAAGAAAGCATTCCATAACGAATGCACTGGCTTGTGGGTTAAATCGTGCCATCAACATAATGAGACCCCAACTTGTCCAAATTGTCGACAAGTCATTCACCTCTTCGATAAAACATTACTCGATAATAGTTCTAAAATTTTACATACTAGATTATACAATTTGTCAGATAGCACTGTGACTATCAACAATAAAGTATATAAAATACACAAAGAAACACTGTCTGAAAAATTAAAGGCGATAAACACAATATTAAACAATATATTGAAAGAAGCTTGTCGTCAGGACTTGCTTATACTTGAAAAAATAAAGCGATATTTAGACACAAACGCAATCGATTCAAGCAAAGTTCAAGCAAAGATAGATAGTTTCGGTTATAGATGTTGTATAAGTTAAAAATTATCCATACACTATAAAGCGATTTCAGAAAACATAAACATTAATGAATCTTGGTTATATCATGAATATTGTATTAAAACAGTTTGTTGAATCTTGATTTATTGTTAATCTTGGTTGTTGAGTCATATATGTCTAAATATGTTAAAAAACATCCGTAAAATGTGTTTTCGCGACGGACGTGAACTCCCAGTTTTTCTAATTTGTTGTGTATGTTTTCGCAATTTTTGAGTCTGAATAATGTGGTTTGTTCTTGTGGTATGTAATATGGAACTGCTCCTATCTTTTCTTTGATGTATGGCATTTCGTTTTTGTTGTTGTATGACCTTATAGTAGTATTTTTTTGATAAGTATTCATTCTAGAAAAATAATTTTTAGAATATAAAATAATTCATGCAGAAAATTAAATATATTTTTTTAGATTGCTATTAAATTTTTTTCTTTACACATCTCATACAATTTTTCAGAGTCAAATATTCTACACACATTTCAATTAAAACTAAAAAACTCATTATTTTTCAGTAAAAACTATGACAAAGTCAATGAAAAGCGATTCTAAACTCAAAAGTATGTTCAAAACAACTAAAAACAAAAATTCTAAAAAGAAAAAAAAATTGAAAAAAGTTAGATTCAGCTTGACATTGTCACAGTCCATGGAAAGCATGAAAGTGATGAAAAAAAAATATCCAAAGAGTCCTAAAAATCCAACGATTACAAAAACTGTAGCAAACAATAAACATTAAACAAAAAATAATTTTATAATTTTATTTTCTTAAAAAGTTCTAACAGTTGTCTACAATTTTCTCAACACCGAAAAGCGCAAGATTATTATCAAATTTTTTTCTTTACACATCTCATACAATTTTTCAGAGTCAAATATTCCACACACATTTTAATTAAAACTAACAAACTCGTTATTTTTCATTAAAAACTATGCCAAAGTCAATGAAAAGCGATTCTAAACTCAAAAGCATGTTCAAAACAACAAAAAACAAAAATTCTAAAAATAGAAAAAAATTGAAAAAAGTTAGATTCAGCTTGACATTGTCACAGTCCATGGAAAGCATGAAAGTAATGAAAAAAAAATATCCAAAGAGTCCTAAAAATCCAACGATTACTAAAACTGATGATTGGGTTCCCCTAACAGACAAAGAAGTTTCCATCATATCTCAAAAATATTTTAATAATGTTAATTTTGATGAAGAAGTTGACGAAAAGGCCGAAAAGGCGTTTAATCTGTGGTGCATGGAAGTTGGAAAAAAAAATTAAAACAACAATTTACAACTAAAATAACGTAAAAATATATATTTTTTTAAACATTTACTTTTTCTACAAATCTTGCACCTCATAAGTCATGTTGTTTCTACTCTGAAATATAAAACCCTTGGACATGACCACTTACAAGCATGATGTACACAATATGGCGACACCACTAAATCACGAAACACACCCCTAGTTGATGTACAACCATCTACAACACAATACCTATATACAAATGTAAATAACCCATGAATAGCTTTTGCGCGTGACCGTCTGACACAAAAACAGGCCCATTTTCTCAACTGCGCTGGGACATTATTAGGCCAACAAAAATCTTTAATATCTAAATAACTATGAATAAGAGCCCATAACTCATTTGGCAAATTCATTTAACCACACACCATATCATATATATATATAGAAATAAATAAAGTCAACTGTATGACAGAATGTGTCAAAGAAAAAAGGACAGAATGTGCCAAAGAAAAAAGGACAGAATGTGCCAAAGAAAAAAGGACAGAATGTGTCAAAGAAAAAAGGACAGAATGTGTCAAAGAAAAAGGACAAAAAACTCAAACAAAATAAAACTAAAAACTAAAAACAATATACAGAAAACAGAAACTATTAAACAATAGCTTTGCGAACCAAAACAAACCAAAAACAATACAAATTACTCTAAAAACCATGCCAAAGACAACGAAAAGCGATTCTAAACTCAAAAATGCATTAAAAACAACTAAAAACAAAAAATCTAAAATAAACAAAAAATCTAAAATAATCACCACATATATGAATAAAAAAATAAACACACAAACTATTCTATCAAAGACTGGAATTGAAATGAGCCGTAACAGTGTTATTTCTAAAAAATATCAAAAAAAGAGTCATTTGGAACATATAAAAGAGCGTCCTGATACTTATATTGGTTCGTGTGAAAAGCGCACGGAATGTTTATGGGTAATGGATGGTGAAAAGATGGTTCATCGTGATGTTACTTTTGTGCCTGGCTTTTTGAAGATTTTTGATGAGATTCTTGTGAATGCGGCAGATAATAAGCGTCGTGATTCTTCTATGAAATCTATCAAAGTTACTATTTGTAATGACCGTATTAGTGTAGAGAATGATGGTCAAGGTATTCCTGTAGTGATGCATGAGACTGAAAAAATGTATGTACCTCAAATGGTTTTTGGTGAATTACTTTCTGGTGATAATTATGATGATTCATCGGATAGAGTAGTTGGTGGTCGTAATGGTTATGGCGCAAAATTGGCAAATATTTTTTCAACTATTTTTTGTGTGGAGACTATTGACTCTAAAGCTGGGAAGAAATATTCTCAAAGTTGGCATCGAAATATGTCAAAAGTTGATACACCGGTGATAAAATCATCTGGTAAACGTAAAGATTTTACTCGTATTACATTTTCACCAGATTATGTTAAATTTGGTTTGGAAGGTATGACCGATGATATTTTGTCATTATTTCGTAAACGTGTTTATGATATAGCTGGTACAACACCACATGATGTCATTGTATACTTGAATGGTGAACGTTTACCTGTGAGAAATTTTAAACAATATTGTTCATTATATTTTCAAGATGAAACGAAAATGATTTATGAAAAAATTAATGATAGATGGGAAGTTTGTGTGACTGTTTCTCAAGACCAACAGGCACAACAAGTTAGTTTTTGTAATGCTATTTGTACAACTGGTGGTGGTGAGCATGTTCGATATATTTTAGATGAAATAGCTCGTCGTGTACTTCCTCATCGTAGTCTGAAAGATTTGAATGTAAGAGCTTCATTGGTGAAACTATCAACATTTGTATTTGTTAATGCATTAATAACAAATCCAAGTTTTGATTCTCAAACAAAAGAAAAGTTGACTACACGTTCTAGTAAATTTGGTCCTGAAAAATTTAAGCCTATAATTTCGGAAAAATTTGCTGGTTCAATTATTCGTAATTCAGGTATAGTGGCTGAAGTTTTATTCTATGCACGTGCTAAATCACAGAGATTATTGGAAAAAAAAACTGCTACAAGAAAAAGCTCCAAAATTAGTATACCAAAGTTGGACGATGCTCGAAAAGCAGGTACTCGACAATCGGCGGAATGTACTTTGATTTTGACTGAGGGTGATTCTGCAAAGTCATTGGCTATTGCTGGATTGTCAGTCATTGGTCGTGATAATTTTGGTGTATTCCCTTTAAAGGGTAAACTTCTCAATGTTCGTGATGCTACTAATCAAAAGGTTATGGATAATAAAGAAGTACAAAATATTATGAAAATTATGGGGCTTAATATTGGTCGGTCATATAATGATGTCTCTTCATTGAGATATGGTCATATCATGATTATGACTGACCAAGACCATGATGGTTCTCATATTAAAGGTTTGATTATTAATTTGATTCAACATTTTTGGCCGTCATTGTTACAAATACGTGATTTTTTACAAGTATTCATTACTCCAATTGTTAAATGTACTCAGGGGAATAGAGCTTTAACTTTCTATACTACACCAGAATATGAATCATTTGCAGAAAAAAATAATATCAAAAAATGGAAAGTGAAATATTATAAGGGGTTAGGTACATCCAGTGCAAAAGAAGCACGTGAATATTTTAGCTCACTTCATCGGAATCGTATCCCATTTCAATGTATGTCAGATAAAGGCTCGACATTGATTGATATGTGCTTTTCAAAAACAAAGTCAACAGAAAGAAAGGAATGGATTTCATCATATAAAAAAGGTACATATGTTGATTTCAATGTATCTGAAATGTCATATGATGATTTTGTTAATAAAGAATATATTGTGATGGGCGTTCAATCGAATTTGAGAGCTATTCCTAGTGTTATGGATGGTTTAAAAACTTCACAGCGTAAAATTTTATTCTCATGCTTGAAAAGAAATTTAAAGGATGAAATAAAAGTAGCACAACTTGCCGGTTATACGTCTGAACATGCTGCTTATCATCATGGAGAAGCATCTCTCAACTCGACTATCATTAATATGGCACAAAATTATGTTGGTTCTAATAATATCAATTTATTGAAACCGAATGGACAATTTGGAACTCGTTTAATTGGTGGTAAAGATGCTGCAAGTCCAAGATATGTATTTACTCAATTAAACGAGATTACATGTCATATCTTTCATCATGATGATAATGCTCTTTATGAATATATGGAAGAAGATGGTCAGTCGATTGAACCATCGCATTATGTGCCAGTATTACCTATGATATTAGTCAATGGTAGTAATGGAATTGGAACAGGTTGGAGCACCATTATTCATCAATATAATCCTATTGATATTATTCAAAATATTCGAACACGTTTAAAGGGGGATATGCCGCAGGAATTAATACCATGGTATAATGGCTTTTTAGGTACTATCGTTCGAAATGGTGACGATTTTATCATGACGGGATGTTGGTCATGGAAAAATGATAAAACATTACATATCAGTGAATTACCAGTTGGGACATGGACTTCACCATATAAAGAATTCTTAGAAAACGCAATGGAAGGTAAAAATGGCTTTAAATGTGATGATATCAAAAAGTTAGAATCGAACCACACTGACAAAAAGGTGTCATTTGATATCCAACTTCGTTCGGAATTAGCAGATAGTTTGAAGAAAGATGTGACCAAACTTATCAAGTTATTTAAATTACAAAAGATTTTGACTCTTAATAATATGCATGCTTTTGATTCTAATGGTCAGTTGAAGAAATATAATAATACTAACGAAATTTTAGATGAATATTTTCAACAGAGAATTGATATGTATGCAAAAAGAAAGCAATCTATTCTCAAATGTTCGAGACAACGTCATCAGAGACTTGTTCAAAAAATACAATTCATACAATTGGTAGTTAATGGCCAATTTATATTTAAAGGTTGTAATAAAAAACAATTGTCTGAACAATTACAAAAATATTCTCTTGGTGATGATGCCGAACATTTATTATCTATGCCAATGTGGAATATGACCGATGATAAATTAGCAGAACTTTGTTCTCAGAGAGATGAATGTCATATCGCTATACAAACATTGCGTCTGTTAGATATCAGACAATTATGGCTCAATGATTTAATACACGTTGAAAAAATTTATCAACAACAAATAAATAGCAAATTAACAGAACAAAAAGGACAAAAAGAAACACGTCCTAAGAAAAGAAAAAAGAAAAATTAGATTATATACAACATATTTTATTTTTTAATATAATGAATATGTTTTTTTTTTAAAATAAAATTAATGAGTAATTCGTCTAATACTAGTAATTCATCGAATATATCATCGTATTCGCCATCGCCATCACCATCGCCATCGCCATCACCATCATATTCGTCATCGCCATCATCTAATAATACTACATATGGAAATGAGTCGGTGCCTGTTTCATCACCATCACCATTCAATTCACCATCACCATTCAATAATGATACATCAATAATACCAACGCCATCATCGTCAACACATTTAGCGCCATCATCGTCAATACATTTAGCGCCATCATCGTCAATACATTTAGCGCCATCACCTACAACATATTTAGCGCCATCACCTACAACATATTTAGCGCCATCGCCTACAACATATTTAGCGCCATCGCCTACAACATATTTAGCGCCATCACCTACAACATATTTAGCGCCATCACCTTCAAATGACATGTATTTTAATATTTCGGTACCATCGTCTTCAAGCACGTATGACAAGTATTCGGATACATCATATGTTGGTCAAATTGTTTTAATTGTAGTTCTCGTATTTATAGGTTTGTTTCTAAAATGTAGAAAGAGAAATACATTACCAGAAATCGATGGGTATAATAATATAGAAATGAGCAATATTGATAACATAGTTGGGTATGAACAACACAAAATACAAGAACAAAACAATGTTGTTACTTACGACGAAGAATTTTCAGCATGAGTAGTAACTTCACTTTAATTTTTTTACACTATAAAAAGATTATCTTTTATATTAATTATGTCTGTATTTTCAAATAAGAAAAAATTAACAGAAAATAGATTAACTTCCACTATCACAGCTACACCTGAAAATCAAGTGAAACTGACGGAAAGCTCTTGGAACAAATCACCGACGAATCTTGGGGTTAGAAAAACTAATCGATTCTCGAAAAATAGCTCCGGGTTTTTTACAGCAGAGCCTAAGAAGAAGAAGAAGTCAGCTTGGAATCTTTTTCAAACAGAAAATGCTGGAAGCGGCCTTACCCAACAACAACTTTCAGAAAAATATAATGAGCAGAAGGATAATAAGGATAAGGAGAAGGAGAAGAATGATGAGAAGAAGAAGAAGAAGAAGAAGAATGATGATGATGATGAGAAGAAGAAGAAGAAGAAGAAGAATGATGATGATGATGAGAAGAAGAAGAAGAAGAAGAAGAAGGATAATGCATTGTTAGATAGTTTACCGTCGGTTAGTAGTGGTACCAAAGCTAAAATTTCTGTCGGGCTGGTCACAGCTTACTCTTTAAAAGAACTGTTTACATGGACAATCGCGTCTTTTAAAGAGTTAGGACAGACCCTTATGTATATCTTCGTAGGTTTTGTTGGTTCCTTTGCTTTCTTACGATTCTATGACAAATATAGTAAAATAGTCATAGAATATGAAAATTTAGAATCATTGGATGATGAAGCTTTAGAAGTAAAAATAAATGAATTATATAAAGAACTCTGTTACTGGGATGGAACATTATTGAATGGATTTCAAGCAAGACCAGAGTGCAAGCTCATTAGAGCGGAATACAAAAGAGCAATTAAAATCAAAGAAGAAAGAGAAGAAGAAAGAGAAGAAGAAAGACAAATCAGAGAAGCTATCAGAGAAGCTGCTGATTCTGCATTTGACAACTTAAAAAACAGAATTGAAGATGAACAAAATATCCGCATAAACGCAAATCTCAGAGATAAATTATTAGACAATGTCAGTTTTTGTAAACTGATTATACAAACCGCTGAAGAAAAAACTAACTACAAAGCAACCGAAGACGATATAATACAATTAAGTGAAGAATTTAACAACTATCAAAAATTATGGAAAATAGTTGTACCTGTAAAAGATTATATTAGTTCTAAAAGATTTAAAATAAAAAGAAAGATATTAATTGCGGGAAATGGTGAACAGACGAATGATATATTTTATTCGGGAAATAGTAAACTGATGAATGATATAGTTAATCAACCATATTTTGGTGATTTAAAACAAAGAGGGCGTTTATTAGCACGGGCCTTGATGTATTGCTCGGAGTTACATGTAAATAAGGTGATTGCGTGGATGCGCATAGAAAAGGAATTAAAGGATGAGATTGAATCTTCAGGTAATAATACATTAAAAAGAAATTTCGAGCAGCAGTGGAATAGGAAACCTTCTGGTAAAGCAAGAAAAATGGGCATCTACGGTAATATACAGAAGTTAAAAGTGCCCACCGATATGACATATGAAAAAATGATGAGAGTGAGCGTGGACACAATTAATCAATCTTTGAAACATTTAAATGAGAAATATATTACAAAACTTCCCGATGAAATTCAAGATAAATTTAAAATCATTGAAAATAATATGAATGGTTTTAAATGTTACCGAACCTTTCAAATGATGTCATCCTTCAAACTAATTAAAGCCGCTAACGAATTTTTTAAAGAAATGGAAAATAATAGCAAAAAATTGGAAAAATTAAAAAAAGATACGAAAGAATATAAAGAATGGTGGAAAAAACTGCAATACAGTCATAAAATGTATACAAAATACATGAAGGCTCATACAAAACTAAGAAGTGAAAATCTCTCTCCTGAATTAATTAAAAATATCTGCGATAAAAGTGAAATATTGTCTACAAATATGTTTGATAAACCATGGGAGTTAGCCACATTCATTATTAATGATGGGATTAAAAATATAGGGAAACCTGAGCAAAAAAATAAAAAGAGGCCAAAAGAAAGTATCATGAATAAAGTCAACCAACAATTATTCCTCACGAATGAATATGATGATTCAGATGAATATGAATCGGAGGAAGATGTACCCCTAAAAATAGGCAAAAAAATATCTGGTCTCCTCATGAATGAATCTGAATCAGAGGAAGAGGGTGAAAAGAAGGAGGATGAAAAGGTACCCCTAAAAATAGGCAAAAAAATATCTGGTTACAGAATAGAAAGAGATGGTCAAAAGAAAGAATACACGGGTGAAATTGTTAAAATACATAAAAGGGACCCCAATATAGGAAAGGTTCAACTCATTGAATCAGGCAAACGTATAGCACATGTAATACCATACACCAAAAAATCCAAGCATACACAAAAAAATCCAAGGGATAAGCCAAAAAAAGGCAAAAAAAAAAAAACAAATAAATAATTAGTTAAATATTTATTAATTACATAAAAAATGATTTAATATCCATATAATTTGTTTTTTTCACTCTCTTTCTCTCTGGCACATTCTTTATTTTTCCAGCTCTTTTCCCACCAACTTTCACCGACCTTTTGACAAAATTACCCATCATAGAATTCGCAGCTACTTGTGATTGTGTAAGTGTAGTAACTTCAAAAATCTCACTTGAATTATCCATAACCATTTCAAAAATCCTCTGCAATGGTTTTTGCAATTGATTCGATAGATACCACCTATTATCAGGCGAAGCCAACCCACAACGCACATCTTCCGGCGTAACAGCTCTCATACATGTTTTTTCACCTTTAAAGCCCGGTCTAATAACGAAATCAATCCGGTCACCAGTTTTCGGCGCAATATGCGCAGGTTGTGTACGTTGCAGTCTTTTTGCCAATTCTGTATGTGGTGCAGGATTTTTATAATCCTCCGGTTTTCTAGTTAATTTCTTGGACATGGTCAGCTCCTCCAAAGGTATTTTATTTTCAAGTAATTGAATGACAACACCCCGCGCATATTCTATGGCCCCTTGCACATCATGTTCTTTACACAATTTAACCAAAACATTTTTCTGACATTTACTAACGATAGGTGCAAAATCTCTCCGCACACATTCAAACCCTTTAACATCTAATTTTGGCGCCAATCCCGGTTCAAATTTATGACCAGCATACCGTTTTTTTCCTTTCAACAATATAGGATAATAAAACTTTTCATATTCTAAATCGTTAGGAGGTAAGAAAGCTTTTGTACAGAATTCCCCCATTTCTTGACCAATGGCATCAACTTTTTGTATTAATTCCTCCCTTGAACAATTCGTGTCACACATAGAAGGTGGTATATTAGCAAAGACAGAATCCTATCCAAAAAAAAATAGCGTTAGTTCATAAAACTGCTGGCGGTAGGCCCAAAAAAAAAAGAAAAACATACCGTATCTCCATAAACAATTTGTAATCCATGTTCTTTATATTTATCTTCACACATAAATTTGGTATGATTAGCCATTCCGCGTCCAACCCGTGTTACAGACGATGCAATTCTTTTTTCACCTAAATATCCAGTAGCAGCCCCGGTAAAGCCATATACGGAATTGGCACATACTTTAAGAGCCAATTGCCTACCATCTAGAACTGCATAATCCATAGATTTTTCCCCATACTGTTTCCTCAATTTTTTGACACGTTTTCGTTCATTCAACAATTGTTCCAAAATCTCTGGTAATATCCCTACCCTTTTTTTGGTTGTCACAAAACAAACATCAGTTTTCTTCAATTTATATTCAAATTTCCCACCCTCAGGATAATCGAAAGAGCGTACAGGTCTAACCTCTGGATACAATTCATGATTAACATCTTTAATGAGATGAGTATCTTTCGACCATTTAAGTTTCAAATTTTCAGCTTCTGCATAAGATGGTATTAATGTTGAAAAGCACATATTATAAGCTCTCATAATGGATGGATACAAAGATGCAAAATCCAAAGTGACAACAGGTGTTTGATAATATCCTGGTTTCGGTGTAATGACCACAGCCCCTTCAAACCCTCCAATTATTTTTTTCTTTTTAAATTCATCAGGTAAAAACCAACGATGATGAGATGAATTTAATCGACACCGTGTTTTGACTTGTCTTAACATAAGCAATAATGTTCGAATCTGTTGTCCACGATGTAAAATACTTGTCAAAGGTACACCTGTAACTTGTGACATTTGAATGGCGTTCACTAACTTACACCGTTTAATAATGATTTGACATGGTAACCAAGCATCTTTTACACAATATTGTGCAAGAAAAGTGCGACCATCTGATGTTTGCTGATGCTTTGGTATATCTTCATAATCTATATGTATTTTCTTAGTTCCCAATAACTCAGAACAAACATTATCCAATTTATACGACCGTAATTTGTGGTCATTCATTACAACACGGTATAAATCCATCCAATCTCGTCCTTCAATCCATGCTTCCCAAGATTCTTGTCCTCCTCTTTGATTTGTATGTGTGTATTTTTTTGTCAATGTGGTTGGACGCTTTATCCTGGAGAATGTGCGTATAGATGAACAATGTGCGCAATATGGTCCATCATGTTTTGGACACAATTGCTCAATACGTTGAATCAAATATACATTATCAAAATTAAGAACGTTATATCCAGTAATGATATCTGGGTCATATTCTTGAATGAATTTAGCAAAAGAGCGCAACATTTCTAATTCATTATCATATGATTTTACGACTGTCACTGATGGGTCGTAATCATCAGTTTGCATATCGGCAGATAACATGGGTAATTTGGAGCATTTTCCCTGCTCTAATTTATCTTCAAACATAAATACAATTTGAATCATTTTCATTTCAACCATGTTAAATGACGTGACTCCAATGGTGGTAATGCTGTCACGTGTTGGGTCAGGGAATTCGCATTCACCATTATCAGGATTTACATACGGCATTGCTTCAATATCGTATGATAATACACGAAATGGTGCCATGGGTATAGGAGGTTGTTCACATGGTGTTACATCTGTTGGAGCAACTTTGTACTCGACAGTACATGAAGTCGTCTTTTTTTTTACCTGTGTATATTTGTCTACGTTCATCCATGAACACGCGGGTAACTGGTTATCAACCATCCATACAATTTCTGGCTGAAACATTGTTTCATATAGCTCTATATCATTTCCCATATTTAATGGACATGGCATTCCCGAAATGGGTGAACAATTAAATCTACCCCCCTTTTTTTGATTCATTTGCTCTTTGACATATTCATACCGTGATTTCATATCATTTCTAAATTTTGTTATTCTTTTATGGACATCATCAATATTTTTAAAACATGACAATAAAGCTCTCCATACATCATATCTCAGTACAGTAAATTTCCACACTGTTGGAGGTGCATATTCTTTAACATGACGAATATTGTAACCACTACAACACGTCCATCGAATATCATTAGATGTCATTTCAGAAAACGACCAACATTTATTAAAGAATTTCAAAATTTCATCATTAGGCATTTTTTGTTTATCATTTTCATTTTCGTACCGTCTACACTTTCCTTCTGTCATTTGCATGACCAATATCCACCGAACCCATTTACGTATACTTTCTTCATTAACTTTAGTATTAATGTACCCATATGCTCGAATACCAACAACTCTAATAGCAGTTGATACACCATCCGCCTGACGACCATACAGCATAACATCGATACCATTTCCCTCACCTTTATGTCTAGACGTACAAATATGTTGAAAAGTGAGCATAATTACAACAATATTTGTTTTTTATATAATGATAATTAATAATACAAATATATTTAAAATATGTTAAAAAAAATTAAAATACAATATTTGTGTGTGTATATGTACCATAAATGTTTTGTTCTACTGTTGGTATGGTATTATATAATGTGTTATGTTTTTGTACACAACAGTATTGCCATCCTGTGAGAGCTCCACAACAAATGATAGATATCCCAACAATGATTGCCATATAAATGAACATCATGGTTAATGTGAGTCCTGGTATTAATGGTGGTGTCCATGGACTACAAAAAGTGCTGGCCTCTTTTGTTGTTGTATAATTTTTTGGACAAGGTGATGTATATAATTCCCAACCATCATTTGAGTAATATCCGGTATTTGCAGCTTTACATTCTTTTCTCCCACCAACATATCCATATGGACAATTCCAATAATGTGTTAATGAATTGACACCATTTTCAACAATCCAATGTTGAGAATTTGTAGAGAATGCTGTTTTAGGTAACGTGTGACCATTCCCAGTCAAATGTTGTTCTCTAAATTCTCCTTCAATATCAAATCGATATACTTTATTATTCTTAGGGTCTGCAATAATCACATTACTACCAACAACCCCAATATTATCACCAATAAATTTATTTTGAAAATCATTAGCAGGCACTGGTACATATTCCCAATTAGTTTTACCATCCAAATATGTGATATCATTCACATCTAAATATTGGAGTGGATTACCCGGTATATCATCAATATTAATACCAGCAACTTCCACACAATCGGACTGACCATTAACTTCCCGATTCGTCCCAGTTGCTAACTCAACATCACTTAGAATAGCTTTACACCTAAATAAAACAACAAAAGGCTTATCCGTTTGCTCATATAATGGATAAATCGATACAGCCAAGAAATCACGAGATGCTGAGACATCACGTCCAAAAGCTTGATATGTGGCCAACTCTAAAGACAATTTCAATGGCGTGCGCACATTAGGCTGCCACCAAGATAAAGTAGTATTGCTTTCCTGACCATCTGGCCAAATGACATTATCCCATATATATACTCTACCATAATTGACACCAGCACCATTTTCCATAAAACGTTTTGTATCACCCGGTGCCGAAATGAATAAAGTTGAACCATTGGTAAAACTATCACCTGTAAGAGAGACACTATAACCAAATTGTTGGTATGTTTCTCTATGTTCATTATAGACTTTATTTAACATAGCTCCAGTTCCCTTATAAAATGGTTTTTCAAGTGGCAAACACAATTTCTGGACTTGTCGCACATCTGAAATATGAAGTTGTTTTGTTTCATTTGGTCCATCCCCCCATGACTTATACCAAGAGACATTTTTATAAGAAGGAATGAAATATGATGCCCATTGACTTTTCAATTTACCATAATATTTCAACCAATTATCTATACCTGAAACACACCCAGTTGATTCTGGATAGCAGCTCATTTCATAAATGGAACGACATGAATGTAACTCTTCATCTTGAAACACAAATGCATAACCTGGCGTTCCACCAGTTCCCAATATACCATTAGGTGTCCCAGGTGCACCAACTACCCACGTATGGTCTGATATATCAATAGAAAAGCCAAATCTATCTACAGTATTCGATATGGGTACTCTTTTAACATTCAATAAAGAGTCTACTGGATATTCTTTAATAAAAACAGCTTTAGTTGCACCACTCTCTGGTAATGTGACAATATTCTCAGGGACAAAATGCACCACAATATTTAAGAATGGTTTCCACATTGATACTCTATTTTTATTTGGATACCCAAAAAGAACCATATCACATTTATCATTAACAACAAAAACATCGGATGACAAATTAGTGTAATAAGAATTTTTTGCCGCACCATGCATAATTAAATTGGTACCGTTATTTTCAGTACTATACATGCTACATCCTGAAGAAATGGCTAATTGCCTAACATCTGAAACGTTACTATGAACAACTTCTTGACGATATGCATCAACAAAAATCAACAAAACAAAGAAAAGCACACTACAAAACATTTACATGAACAAAAAGTCATTAAATAGTTATTTTTTTTTACGCATGATACAAAGTTCTACTTGAGCTCTTCCACCATTAGCCCACATCTCTTTAACATCGACCACCCGCTTCAAAAATTTAGCTGGTGTCTCTTCAATTCCAATAGTCTTTCCCTCAAACTGAAAGATATAATCACCCTCACGCAACCCAGTTTTAAATGCAATACCACATGAATCCACATTATTACAATAAAGGACACCATGTTTCGTATCTCCAACTTGCATACCCCATGAACCTTTCATTGGCAAATGGAATTTCACCGGACGACAATCTGCAAACTTAGCCATTCTCGAATGTTCTAAAGCAGCAGAAGTAGGTTTAAACTTCAACGTTTCCGCACCAATTTCAGGAACCAACACTTGACAGTAACCACGTTTTTTCAACATTTTCGAATACTTTAAAATAATCAAATCGGTCACATCTCTAGTTTTTCTATGTTTATTACGGTCAACTTCCATTTGTGCACCTTCTTGTATGGCTGGTAAAGAACATGGAGTTTTATGCTGAACACGATGTTCAAACTCTAATACTGCACAATAAAAACAAGCAGAAGCCAAAGCAGCGCCACCATGGGGCATTTTTGTATTATTATCGTCTTTTGTTTCGCGATGAACAGAGTAATAAAACTGTTTGAGTTTTGCTTTTGCGGAAAGTATTATATTATCAATTCCTTCAAAATGCCAAAATCCTCCAATTCCATCAATTTTTTTTCTAATTCTCCAATAATTTCGCAAGTGAGAAGGTGCGCGCGCACCACTACCACTTTCATTGTTTTTGTTTTTTCTTGGAAATATTAAAGAAGTATCGGTATGGTCCATGCCTGGTGTAATATTCCATTGTGATTTATTAGCTTTTTCATCATCTCCTAAATGAAGTGAACCCATATGAGACCTTTTTGATGATTGAACCATGCCACAACCTTTACAAGTAGAATGACCTCTCCTTTCAAATTCTATAAATTGCCATGATGAACGACCACAATTATTACAGAAACGAGTCGGATATCTTTCAATAATTTTTGATGTTGAAGGAAATTTACACAACAAATCATTAATTGTCGATAATGACGTTTTCTTATTAATATCAACATCACCAATTTTAACTATATGACCCTTACCAAATTTAGAGTTTTTAGAATCACGTTTCGGAAACTTTAAACTGTTGGAGGTTAATCTACATACACTATTAGACACAATAGCACCATTTCTAGCACGAAATTCGCCAATTGTTTCTGTAGAGTACTCACTTTCAGACATGTTAGTAATATGTGATTTTTATAATAGAGTGTATTTAAAAAATATCTTATTCTTAAAGAATTTTATTTTTATTCAAAAAAAAAAAATTTGATATAAATGGCAAGTGTAAGTGGTATTTCTCGTAAACGTTGTCGTGATGAGATGACTGATTTTGACCCTTTTGGGTTTGATTTGGATGTCTATCTTCGTATTATTAAGAATGATTATAAATTGGGTAGAAGAACTCATCATATTTCTAATTCTATCGTGGGATTTGAGAATGGTCAGCCTGTTTTTAAAGAAAATTCTCAATCTTTGTCTGTTGTATCAACTCTTGGCATATATGCATATTTCGATAATTGTGGTAAGAAATTGATTTCAGAACTTCATACTAATCATACTGTGTCATTATATGCTGTTGCTACACAAATAAGAAAAAGACTCATGACTATGGAATCTGTTCATTTGAGAGATTCAGAGTCTTATGAATTTAAATATGTTGATATGAGACAGGCAAGACATCAAAAACGACATTCTGAGACAAATATTGTATGGGTAAATGCTAGACATTTGTCTCAGAATGTTGTACTAAAGACTACCACTGACCATTATACACAACTTAAATATATTTTAGATGCCGTCATTCATTATCATGTCTTTCGTATTTGTCCAAAGTATTTGCCAAAAATTCATTTTGTAGCTTTTGCTGCTGGTGGTAGGCTTGTTGTATGTTCGGAACAATTGACATCGATTCCTGTCAATAAAATTATACGCTCTATCACCAATGATACTAACAGGGTCATTCGAGATTTGGTACATGATGTCTGCATTATGCTCAAAAATATGCAAGAAAAAGCTCGTTTTACACATCGTGATTGTCATGTCGCCAATGTGTATTATGACATTGAAAATAGAAAGGTCAAATTGATTGATTTTGATTGGTCTTGTGTCAGATTAAAATATGGATATCTGTCAGTACCTAGGTATTTATATGATACAACTAGGGAAACTTATTGTCATAATCAATCGATTGATATGTGTGTTTTTTTGAGGACACTTGGACCCATTTTGCCTGATGAGTTTTATTATAACGTGTATCAACCATTGATGGAGAGATATGAAAAACAATGTGCTCAGATATTGAGAGAAAAATCAAAGTTGGAGAATGCCGCTATGCAATTGTATAAAATGTCATCAGATGATAAAACTATGAAAGGGAATTATTCACATAAAATTGGGTTGGAGAGATTTCCTAAAATATTTGAATATGCTATGGGATATTATCAGTGGGAGTGTATGACTCCAGATGCTGTTTTACAATTTATTAGTAAATAATTACAAAGATTTTATAATAAAAGTTCTATTTCTTTATGTAGATTATTTGTCACCTTTCGTTTTATAGATATTTCACCTTTATTCTCATTCGCTTTTTTGATTCGAAGTTCTTCATCTTTCGCTTTTTTGATTCGAAGTTTTGCATCTTTATAGGCCTTTTCACGTTCTTTTTTCTCTTTCTTCTTCTGTTTTTGTTCCATTATCTCTTCCATTATCTCGTCCCGTGTTTTACCACTGCAGATTTGATAACATATTTTGTATATTGTACATGGACAAAAACATAGAAGTAACATGGCAATTATGAAAATTGTTAAGAAGCCAGATATCAAAACGTAAATACATACAAGGTCATGGTGTTCACCAAAGTTTAATCCAATTATTGGGTAACACATTTGATATGATTTCTTTATTGTTTTATATATATATTATTTTTATTAAATTACTATCGTTCATCTATTCAAATATCGTTGATGTTTCTTCCACATTTTTGATACAAGACCTCTTCCTTTCCTAGGATTTTTCTTTGCTTTTTTTTTACCATTATATTCGTAAATTGTCTTCCAGACACCGAAACTATCCTCTTTCATGTGTAAAACCAATTTCCCACGGGATAACACCCTCAAACACGTCATTCGTGTAGTATTCGCAGAGTATGGTATTGATGATGGATGAATTATATGTGACGGCATTTTATTTGTTTGATGTTAGATAATTTAGAATTAATTTCTCATATCTTTTACAGAATAAATGTGACGATTACAACGGGTGGGATTACGACGATGGCGTTTATGAAAATTACGAACGGATTTTATTCTTTGATTTGGCAAATATGAAGTACGACGATTCTTTTTTATGGTATAGAGCTTTTCTTTATTTAGTGAGCTCAATAAATTTTGGAGGAATAATGTGTGCGCAAATACATTCATTTTTTTGGGGGGTTCATTAAACAATTATTTTTTATAAATTATATGTTTAGAATATGTGTGTTTCGATATTTATTTTTTATGACTATATATTTGTATATTTTTTCATTGTATTACTATGGATGAAATACCTCAGCATGTAAAGGATGAAATTGTTAAATTTATCAAAGAAAACAGGTTCGATAGTAAGAAAGCATGGAAAAAATGGTCACCGAATAGAAAGCAAGAAATAAGAAGTTTGATAGATAATAAGTATGCAAAATTCTTAGTTGACAAAAATAAAAAATTGTGGAAATCTTTATGGGATGAAGCTGGAGATTTATGGGATGAAGCTGGAGAGAACAATAAAGCTGGAGAGAACAAGAAGAGAATCAAGGTACCAAAAAACAAATCGAAAAAGAAATCTAAAGAAAATATCGATATACTCTTTGCTAAAGCCTGTGAGAATGGTGTTGTGGATGAACTCGGCCATATTTTGGCTGTAAATAATAGTATTGATGTCAACAATACTATTTATAACGGAACAACACCACTGAACATTGCGTGTAAAAAGGGTTACTTTAACGTTGTCAATGTATTGCTTGGATTAGATAATATTGATGTGAATAAAGCTGATAAAGATGGATGGACACCATTGAACATCGCGTGTCAATTTGAAAAATTAAATATTGTCAAAGCATTGATTCAATCAAACAATATTGATGTCAATAAAGCTGATAAAGATGGATGGACACCATTGAACATCGCATGTGAAAAAGGTAACACTGGTATTGTCAATGTATTGCTTGGATTAGATAATATTGATGTCAATAAAGCTAATGATTATGGACAAACACCACTGTACAATGCGTGTGACAATAATAAAACTGACATTGTCGAAGCATTGCTTGACATCAATAATATTGATGTGAATAAAGTTGATAAATATGGAAAAACACCACTGTACAATGTGTGTAAGGAAGGTTACTTGGGTAAAAAAAGTTACTTAAGCGTTGTCGAACTATTGTTAACACACGAAAAAATTGAAGTCAATAAAACTAACAAGGAAGGAGAGACACCACTACTCGTCGCGTGTTTAAAAGGCCATACAGAAATTGTCAAAGCATTGCTTGACATCAATAATATTGAAGTCAATAAAGATAATAATTCTAAAGCAACACCACTACTCGTCGCGTGT
>Ga0115571_1000308_pt1 | contig 37193 bp, 31 predicted proteins | sample COGITO_mtgs_1205_FD_87293 | JGI IMG/M metagenome (GOLD analysis project Ga0115571, IMG submission 87293) | Pelagic marine microbial communities from North Sea - COGITO_mtgs_120531 | ecosystem: Environmental > Aquatic > Marine > Epipelagic | place: Germany:Helgoland, sampling site Kabeltonne...
AGTGGTACCTCCAGGAATCGAACCAGGGACACAAGGATTTTCAGTCCTTTGCTCTACCAACTGAGCTAAGGTACCTTTTGAAGGAGTGCAAATATAAAATGCTTTTTCATCCCCCCCAAAGGATTCACTCTAAAAATCTTTGTTTAAATTTATGATCAAATTAATGGTGAATTGTATTTGATAGTTGATCTTGGTAATACGTTAGCCAAATTTTTCTTGTACAATGAAGGTCAGTGGGTTGTTCAGGAAAAGGTAGGTCTTGATTTGTGTTTTGAAAAAATCGAAACTCTTATTGCAAATTATGCGGGTCTTCAGGGAGTTATATACTCCGATGTGAGTCATAGAGCGGGATTTTTTTTCGAAAAATATTCAAATCATTTTCCAGTGATTAAGGTTGGTTCCGAAATGCGACTTCCATTTACAAATGACTATAAAACGCCTGATACGCTAGGATCGGATCGTATTGTACTGCTAGCTGCAGCTTCCCAAATATATTCCAATACCAATGTTTTAATTATTGATTTGGGAACTTGTATTACCTATGATTTTTTGTCATCGGATCGTATATATTGCGGAGGGGCCATCTCCCCTGGATTTGAGATGAGGTATAAAGCACTCCAACACTTCACAGGTAATCTTCCTCTTTTGGAGCCTGATGTAGTTGAAAATCCTGAAGGGGAAACCACTAAAGGGTCGATTCATTCAGGGGTATATTGGGGTATTGTAGACGAAATAAAAGCCAGAATTGATTATTATGAGCGCAATTATGATTCTTTAACGGTTATTTTAACAGGAGGAGATGCTAATAAGTTGCCTAAAACATTAAAAAATAGCATATTTGCCCATTCAAATTTTATTTCAGAAGGTATGCTCCACTTGCTAAAATTGAATATTAATTTATGATCAGGACAACATTAAAAGTTTTTGCACTGCTCACGGGGTCGTTTTTGTTCTCGCAGGCGGGAACCATTTCACCTTATTCCTTTACTGGTTTGGGAGAAGTAAATTTCAGAGGAACCCAGATCAATCGGTTTATGGGTGGATTGGAAGTCTATAATGATTCCATCCATGCAAACCTCACCAATCCTAGCTCCTATGGAAAGCTTAAATTGACTAATTATTCTTTGGGCTTGAACTATAGATTAAATAGTTTGTCTGGAGCCAATGCTGACAAAAGACTGGCTTCTGCTTCATTGGATTACATTGGGGTAGCGTTGCCGACTAAACGATTTGGTTTTGGTTTTGGCATCATTCCTTTTACTTCGGTGGGATATAGATTATCGGATGTTGAGACCGAAGGAGATATTAGTATTTTAAATGTTTTTGATGGTGAGGGTGGTGTTAATAAAGCTTTTTTCTCCGTCGGCTTCAAGGCCCTAAAGTATTTTAGTTTCGGAGCGACTTTCAACTATAATTTTGGTCAAATCATCCATGAAACTGGGAGGTACCAAGATGATATTTCTTTGGGAACCATTCTGGAAAATAAATCTAGTATTTCTGGTGTTGACTTTAAATTTTCCACCCACTTGGAAATTCCTGTTTTTGAAACCATGGAATTACAAGCACTATTCTCATACGCTCCACAAGCCAACTTGACTTCGACTAATTCCCAAATTTTTATGACACGTGGTTTTAATTCAACCTCTAGTTTTGGTGAAAATTTGGAAATCAATCTGACGGAAAGTGGATTGGATAAAACCAATGTAAGGATTCCCCATGTGATTACTTTTGGATTGGGAGTAGGTAAAGTGCGAAAATGGTTTGCGGGAGGGCAATATACCCTTAACGCTATGGGCGATTTTAGCCATAAATTCATGAGTATCTCCACTGTTGATTATCAAGACGCCTATCAGATTTCTTTGGGAGGGTTTTACATTCCTGATTACAGTTCCATCACGAGTTATTGGAAAAGAATTGTTTTCAGAATGGGCTTCAGGCACGAGTTGACAGGGATTATTGTGAATAATTTTGGATTAAAAGAAACTGGCATTAATTTTGGAGTAGGTTTGCCATTAGCAGGCTTCTCCAACGCTAATATAGGATTTGAGTATGGAAACAGAGGCGGCGGCGATGCCAGTAAGTTTAAAGAAAATTTCTGGTCTTTTAGGATCGGCTTTTCTTTAAACGACAAGTGGTTTATTAAAAGAAAATTTAATTAAAATATCTAGTAATGAAGTTATTTAAAATATTTGTTTTTTGGATTGGGTTGATGATTATATTGCCCGTGTCCGCACAAAATAGCGAAGAGTGTTTACAGGATTTGTCCATTTTCGCCGAATATGCCAAAGTTAAAAATTACGACGAAGCCTACGGGCCATGGTTGAAAGTAAGAGAAGCCTGTCCATCACTCAACGTAGCCATTTTTTCATACGGAGAGCGTATATTGAAGGATAGAATAAAAAAAGCCACTCCAGAGACTCGGGATGCTGAAACAGCAGACCTGATAAAACTCTATGATCAATGGCTGGAAAATTTCCCTACCCGAAGAAACGTAAGCGTTAGTGGCGACATCATTAGTAGCAAAGCTCAGGCAATGTTAGACTATAAAACGGCAGATAAAATGGAGGTTTACAAGACTTTTGATTTGGCCTACCAGACCGATGCCAAGAGTTTTAGTAATCCTAAAGAACTTTACAATTATTTCAAAACCCTATATGACCTCTATAAGGAGGGCAATCAAGGGGTAACCATGGAGCAATTGTTTAATAAATATGAAGAGGTCTCAGAAAAATTTGAGATAGAATCTATCAACTTGGCTAAAAAGCTGGATGTGATACTCAAAAAACAAGAAGAAGGTACCCCCCTAAGCAGTCGTGAGGTGAGGAGCAAACGTGTTTATGGTATCAACAGTAATGCTATTGGAACTTTTCTTTCAAATTTAGACGCTATCATTTCCAAGGAAGCTACTTGTGTTAATTTGGTTCCTTTGTACAAAAGAAATTTTGAAGAATTTAAATCTGATGCTGTTTGGTTGAAGCGAGCTGCTTCCCGAATGGACAGCAAGGAATGTTCCGATGATCCCTTTTTTGTTACTCTAGTAGAAGCACTACATACCCTAGATCCTTCTGCAGATTCTGCTTATTATTTAGGAATCTTAAAAGACAAAGCGGGAGACAGCCAGGAAGCACTAAAATATTACGAAGAGTCTATTTCGCTTCAAACGGATCCCTACAAAAAAGCTAAAATACTTTACAAAATTGCCATTAAGTTTAAAAGTGCGGGAAGAAAGTCCTCTGCACGAAGCTATGCACTCAAGGCATTGCGATTTCAGCCTTCTATGGGCCGTGCCTATTTGATGATTTCAAATCTATATGCTGGCAGTGCCAACGATTGTGGAGAAACACAATTCAACAAAAGAGCAGTTTACTGGTTGGCAGCTCAAATGGCTTTTAAAGCTGGAGAAGTAGATGCTTCTATCAAAAAACTGGCCCTAAAAACAGCTAGAAGCTACGAAGGAAGAGCTCCCTCGAAAACGGAAATATTTACGGAAGGCAATCAAGGTGCTACCATTGAATTTGACTGCTGGATAAAAAGTAGTGTGAAAGTTCCTGAATTATAGATGCTACTTTCGAACTATAAATTTTTTAAAAACGGGGTGATGGCTATGGCTGTGACCCTCTTTTTTTCTTGTGAAGACACCACTTCAACCCTCAATCAGATCAATAAATTCGATGAGAACCCTGTGGGTGTAGCCCACAACATCCGGATGATTTATACCGACTCTTCCAAGGTCAAAGCAATATTGACCTCACCTTTGCATTTAGATTATACTCATCTCAGTTTTAAATACTCTGAATTTCCTGAGGGTTTGAAAATTATTTTTTACAACGATCAAAGTCAAGAAAACACAGTGGTTGCTGACTATGGTATACTTTACAATCAAACAAAAATTGTCGATCTTGTGGGGAATGTAGTGCTCTTGTCCCACGACGGTTCTCGATTGGAAACCGATCAAATGTATTGGGACGCCGAAAAGGAGTGGCTTTTTACAGAGCAGCCTTTTACTTTTGAAAATATTGATTACAATCTAGCGGCGACTCGATTGGATACCAACAAAGAATTTAGTAAATTTCAAACAGGAAAGCTATCGGGCACCATAGCTGTAGAAGAACAACAAGACTCTTTAACCGTCGATGAAAAGTTATAAAATATCTGAAATCCTGTACTGGGTAATTGCTGTAGTGGCCACTTACGAAAGTTTTAACCAATGGAATAGTAACCGACAAAAGGCCTATATTTTTATTGGATTTACCTTGCTGTCTGTCTTTATGGCGCTGTTCAGAAGGTATTACCGTAAGAAGTTTAAAAACAGAGGAAACACCTCTCAATGATCATCTCTGACCTTATCATTTTTATTTGCCTAGTCCTCTCCGCTTTTTTTTCCGGAATGGAAATTGCTTTTGTTTCCGCCAATAGAATTTATCTGGAGATAGAAAAGCAACAAACGGGGTTGAATGCTAAGTTTTTGAATTTCATCACTAAAAATCCATCTCGTTTTATTGCTACTATGTTGGTGGGGAATAATATATCGTTGGTCATTTACGGCATATTCATGGGAGATAGAATTTTACAATTATTTTTTCCTGAGACCCATTTGGATGGGTCTATCAGCATCCGAATTGTTTTTATGCAAACGGTCATTTCTACGATTATTATTTTGCTTACTGCGGAGTTCCTTCCCAAAGTTTTTTTTCAACAATTCTCCAATGTTTTGATGAAAATTCTCGCCTTTCCTACCGCTATTTTTTATGCACTCTTTGCACCAATAACTTCGATGATCATCAGATTGTCTGACTTCATTTTGATGAAGTTTTTTAAAACCAAAGGAGATCAAGTTCAGTTGACTTTTTCCAAAATTGAATTGGGTAACTACATAGAGGAGCAATTAGAATCTACCAAAGACATTGATAAGGTGGACAGTGAGATACAAATATTTCAAAATGCTTTGGACTTTTCAGAGGTCAAGGCCCGCGAGGCCATGGTTCCCCGAACGGAAATTGTCGCCATCGAAAACTCTGCTTCATTAGCTGAAATAAAAAAACTTTTCACTTCAAGTGGTTTGTCAAAAATTCCAATTTTTGAGGAGTCAATAGATGATATTCAGGGGTATGTTCATGCGTTTGAAATGTTCAAAAAACCAGCTGACCTAAAAAAAATATTACTTCCAGTAGCTTTTGTGCCAGAAACAATGAAGATCAGTGAAGTATTAAAACTCTTGACCAAACAACGCAAAAGTATTGCGGTAGTATTGGATGAATATGGTGGAACTTCGGGTATCATTACAGTGGAGGATATCATTGAAGAACTTTTTGGAGAAATCGAGGATGAACACGATCACATCGCTCTATACGAGCAACAAATAGAAGAGGGAGTATTCGAGTTTTCAGCCCGATTGGAGGTGGACTATATCAATCAGAATTATGATATTGAATTACCTGAAAATGAGTTTTATGAAACTTTAGGGGGATTGATTGTTTATTTCAAGGAGGAAATTCCTGCCCAAGGTGATCTGATACATGTTGAGAATTATCAGTTTGAAATCAAAGAAGTATCTTCAACCAAAGTCGAAAGGATTGTCCTTAGGTTCAAGGACGAAAACTAGAGGTTTTATTTCCAGTTAGCACTGTTTTTTTAGAAGGTCTAACCCACTAAATAACAGACCGATTCTTTTTTATAATCAAAAAGGAAATTGTATTTTCGCATCCGACTCAAAAAAATGATATGGCAGTTTTAGGTCAAATTAGACAACGTTCTGTATTCCTTATTCTGGTCATTGGTATGGCATTATTTGCTTTTGTGATTTCGGGAGTTTTCGATGGAAACTCTTCCAATAGCGGCCCCAGTGATCCTATAGCAATTGTAAATGATGAAGAGATTGAATTGACCTATTACAGGCAATTGGTCGAAAACATGGAGAGAAGCTACAACTTTTCAACCATGCAAGCCGTTGGTTCTGTATGGGATCAATTGATCAGGGTAACTATTTTCAGACAGGAGTTTGAACGTTTGGGAATTGATGCAGGAAAAGAACAGATAGAAATGATTTTGACACAAGATGAAAGAATTGTGCAAGATCCTAGATTCCAAAACGAAACAGGATTCTTCGATTTTGGAGTTTTTACCGACTACATTAACCAACTGCGTGTCGAAAATCCTCAAGCCTATGATAGCTGGAAAATGCAGGAGGAGAATATCGTAGGATTGGCTAAGGAAAACATCTATTATGATTTGATCAAGTCCAGTACTGGTTTTACTGAGTTGGAAGGAAAAGCCGCCTACCACAGCGAAAACGATAAAGTCAATATAAAGTTTGTAAGGCTTCCCTTTGGAGAGGTGCCTGACAGTCTGTTTGAGATTTCAGATGCAGACATAAAACGATATATTAACAACAATAAAGAGGAATATGGAATTGAAGCAAGCAGAAGTGTTCAATATGTAGTCTTTCCGGAGGAAGCTTCTGAAGCCGATGAAAAAGGAATCAGAGCTGAATTAGAAAAACTGAAGTCTCGTAGGATTGAATATAATGATGTGTCAAAATTAACGGACACGATTGAAGGTTTGGCTACTACCCAGAATTTTACAGATTTTGTTGAGCAATATTCTGAAACTCCCTTTGATTCGATATACAAAACTAAAGGAAACTTGGCGAGTGAATATGCCGATATTCTTTTTGGACTTAGTAAAGGGGATGTTTTTGGACCCTACAAAGATGGAAATCAATTAAAAATTTCTCGTTTTCTTGATCGTAAAGATGATGGTTCAATTAGAGCAAGTCATATTTTAGTTACATACAAGGGGGCAGCAAGAGCTAATCCCGATGAGAGTAGAAGTAAAGAGGAGGCAAATAAATTGGCGCAGGAGTTGTACCGAAAAGCAAGGAGAAATCCAGATGATTTTGCTGAATTGGCCTCTGAAAATTCCGATGGCCCCTCCAAATCCCTGGGAGGAGATTTAGGTTTCTTTCAAGAAGGTACCATGACCGATAAATTTTTCAATTTCTGCAATCGTTCAAGAGTTGGAAGGATCGGACTAGTGGAAACAGAATTTGGATTTCATGTCATTAAAGTTACTGACAAAGAAGATGTAGTATTGACTGCTGACGTGGCCAAAGAAATTATTCCTTCAGAAGAAACTTCCAACGGGGTATTTCAAAAAACAACACAGTTTGAGATGGAGAGCATCAAAAACGGACAGTTAGATTCGGTAGCCAAACAATATGACTACGATCTTAAATCTCTACAAAAGGTGAATCTTTTGGATGAAAATCTTCCCGATTTAGCCCGTCAAAGAAATTTAGTGCAGTGGTTGTTTAACGAAGACACTCAATTGGGTGATGTGAAACGATTCAGCATGACCGACGGAGGCTATGTAGTGGCCCAATTGTCAGGAATAACTCCCCAAGGAACAGTAAATATTGAGTCGGTTAGAACTGAAATAACCCAAGAGCTATTAAAAGAAAAAAAGGCGACTCATTTACTTAAGTTGCATGCCGATCAAAAATCTTTATCTGACTTGGCTACTGCTACCGATAAGGAAGTTGAAACGGCTTCTGCAGTGACTCAAGAAAATACAGTTTTGGCAGGTGCAGGAACAGAGCCCTATTTAATTGGTATTGCCTTCGCGTTGGAAATCAATGAACCTTCTGGCTTGATTAAAGGTAACAATGGAGTGTACATGATTGAAGTGACCTCCAAAGAAATTGCCGAAGAGATGGAAAGCTACAGGGCTTATGCCAACGCACTGCAGAATGAGGAGAATATTAGAATAAATGCTTCTATTTATGAGGCATTACGTTCTAGTGCTGAGATAGAAGACAACCGTCATTTATATTATTAGAAAATCATTTGTGAATAGGGTATTGCTACAGGGAAACCTTTTTGCTTAAAGTAGTTTGGAGTATTAGAGTCTCCAGTGGCCAAAACAAAATCTCCTCCCCAAGCACCTAAACTTTTTATGGCTCCTTGAAAATCGGGAAATAGTTTTTCTTTTACTGGCCTAATACCCAAGATTTGTCCGATAAAATACTCGTGTTCACTGAGTATTTCTTCAAATGCTTTCAATGTTTTCGCTTTAATCATGGCTCGTGTCAATGCTGAGGCTTGTGCAATTTGATGAGGGTTAATATTTTCTTTTTTAAACTGATTAATGGCTTCCCTACTGTTCTTTTTTTGGTTGAGATAAATGAAGTATAAATGGGATTTGAATGGGGGATCAATTTTGCAATTTTCAATATGAGGCCCTGCTATGTCTTTTTTGTAAATTAATGGGTATTTCGATGTGGCACAGGCAATATCATAACCACTGCCTCCAAAACTGTTTTGGAGTAGGCTATAGGGATCGGTCTTGGACCACTGGGCAAGATTTGATATCAAAGTAGAAGAAGTTCCCAGTCCCCAATTACGGTCAAATTCCAGTTGGGTGTCTACTTTTCCTCCTGTTTCACTTAGAAAGTCATTTTTTTGGATTCGTATGGCTTTTAGGACTTGAACAAGACGATCTGCAATTTTGACGTCACTGGTTTTAAGAATGTCGAATTGTGATCGTTTTAAAGACGCACTGAACCAGAGTTGGTTTTTATGGTCCCAACTTTCCCAGTCTAATATTTTTGAATCATTAGGGGTGAATTTTAAAGATTGTCCTTTGCTACAAGGAATGGCCAAGGCCTCGGCTCCTCTTAAGACCATATACTCTCCCGACAACAATAGTTTGCCATGACTGAAGTACTTCATGATGTTGTTAAGGATTAGATTTTAAAAAATCACTTACGGCACTAAAACTTACAGTGTGGTCTTTAAAATGTTCTAATGCTTTTTCTTTTTGACTGTCCGAAGCATTATTTTGATTAAGTATGTTGAATAAGTGCATTTTCATATGGCCTTTCTGGATTCCAGAGGTAATAAGTGATCTAACAGCAGCAAAGTTTTGTGCCAAGCCCGCTACTGCAATGATTTCCATCAAATTTTTGGCATTGGGCTTTCCGAGCAATTCCATAGACCATTTGACCATAGGATGCAATTGGGTTAGCCCTCCAACTGTGCCAAGGGATAGGGGTAGTTTTAGTTGAAAGACAAATTCTGTTCCTTCCAAAAAAGCATGACTTAAACTGGAATAATTTCCACTTCTGGCAGCATAGGCATGAACTCCAGCTTCCACGGCCCTAAAGTCGTTCCCTGTTGCGATGACCACGGCATCTACACCGTTCATTATTCCCTTGTTATGGGTAACGGCGCGGTAAGGTTCTTTCTGAGCGATTTCCACGGCTTGTATGAATTTTTGAGCAAACGCCATACCCGACATTCCGCCTGAGGTTTTCAGTTGTTCTACAGGACACCTTACCTCGGCTTGAACCAAACACTGGGGAACAAAATTAGAGAGAATACTCATGATTACCTCAATAGGATGTTGTTCTTTCAAAAAGACCTCATCATTCTCGGCCATTGATTGCAAGGTCTTTGCAACCTGTTCAAGGCAAGAATTGATGAAATTGGCACCCATAGAATCTACTGTGTCAAAGGTGAGGTGCAATTGATGGTAGCTTTCGATTAAATCGGTCTTGTCTTTGAGTTCAATATCTATTATTCCTCCCCCCCTTTTTTTCATATTGGCAGTGAGAGGGGCAGTGCTGTCAATAAGGTCTTGTTTCTTGGCGTTAAAAAATGATTTTAATGCTGCTATTTTCCCATGGAATAAAAAATGAACTTGTCCAATTTTTTGGGTTCCTATAATATGGGTTTTAAACCCTCCTCTGGAGCTCCAAAATTTGGCAGCCTTACAGGCGGCAGCCACTACAGAGCTTTCCTCTATGGCCATGGGTAGGGTATAGGCTTCTCCGTTGATAATGAAATTGGGAGCTACCCCCAGCGGTAAGTAATAATTGGCAATAGAATTTTCAATGAACTCGTCGTGACGTTGTTGTACTTCTTCATTGGGATGATTATAGATGGAAAGGATTTCTCTGGCTTTTGTAGCTTCTTCAAAATGCATTTCGGTGATCCAATTTATTTTTTCTGCTTTGGACAATTTGGAAAAACCCTCAATTTTCTTTGACATATTGACCGTTTCGGTAGGCTGTAAAGATACATTATTTCAATATTTAACTTTTCTCCAAGAATTTGTATATAATGTGGTGCCCCTAAATTAATTAACTTTACGTTTTACAAAGAAAGATATGACCACCACTTCTTATTCCAAATTGAGCTCTCAAAAAACCCTTTTCGGCCATCCTGTTGGTTTATTCGTATTATTTTTTACCGAACTATGGGAGCGTTTTTCTTATTATGGAATGCGGGCTTTATTTACCATTTTTTTGGTAGCAGAGACCACTGATAAAAATCCAGGTTTTGGATGGACAAATGAAGAAGCCATCTGGTTGTACGGTTGGTATACCATGCTTGTCTATGTGGCTGCGATTCCTGGAGGATGGGTTGCAGACAATTTGCTGGGGCAAAAAAAGACGGTTATGCTCGGGGGGCTATTGCTTTGTTTGGGTCATGGAATATTGGCTTTTGATAGTGAAGTGAGTTTTTATATTGGTTGTGCTTTTATTATTTTGGGTGTAGGAGGACTGAAACCTAATATTTCCAGTATGGTGGGGGGACTTTATCCAAAGGGAGACGAAAGAAGAGATTTAGGGTTTTATATTTTTTATTTGGGGATCAATTTAGGAGCTTTTTTTGCACCCTTACTTTGCGGATGGGTTGGAGAGACCTATAATTGGCACTATGGCTTTGGTTTGGCAGCCATCGGTATGGCTATAGGTCAAATTACTTATTATTATGGACAACCCTATTTGGAGGGAGTGGGTGATCTTGCTTTTTCGAATAGTGAAGAAAAAAAACAGCTTAAAGAAAAAAAACTAACACCCATTGAAAAAGATCGGGTAAAGGTACTTTTGATTTCATTTTTAATGATCATCATTTTTTGGGGAGCTTTTGAACAAGCAGGTGGATTGATGAATCTATATGCTAAACAAAAGACGGATCGTATGCTGATGGGTTTTGAAATTCCAGCTTCATGGTTCCAGTCGTTAAATGCATTTTTTATTGTTACACTAGCAGTGGTGGTGGGAGGAATTTGGATGAGAATCAAAGCCAAAGGAAAGGAAGCGTCTTCTATTTTTAAAATTGCTGTAGGTATTTTGGTTATGGGATTTGGATTTATGTTTATGCGTTTTGCCGCGTCAGAATATGAGTTGATGGGACATTCCTCCATGTATTGGTTGGTATTGGCCTATTTATTTCACACGCTTGGTGAACTCTGTGCTTCTCCCGTATCTTTGTCCTATATTACAAAGTTGGCTCCTGTAAAATATGCTTCTTTAATCATGGGGGTTTTTTGGGCCGCAACGGGATTGGGTAATAAGTTGGCGGCGACTATTGGAGAGAACGCTGGAGCGGCTGGGGAAAAAGCCACTTTTACTGGTATTTTTGTTTTCTGTACTTTATTTGCTCTGTTAATTATGGCCATTTTAAAACCCCTGAAACGTTTGGCTCACGGAGCGGAAGATTTGAATCAATAAAAACGATGGGTGTTATGAATATGAAATTATTAATTTTTGTTTTTAGCTTGAGTGTCTTATGGGTCAATGCTCAGACTATTGAATGGATGACTTTTGAAGAGGCTTTGGAAGCTCAGAAAGAAAACCCTAAAAAAATTCTTATTGATGTATATACCGATTGGTGTGGTCCATGTAAATTGATGGATAAAAAAACCTTTCAAAACCGTGATGTCGCAGCCTATATTTCAGAACATTACTATGCCGTTAAGTTTAATGCCGAGGGGCAGGAAACCATCAAATATTTTGAAAACACCTTTACCAACCCCAATTATGACCCGAACAGAAAGGGAAGGAATTCAACGCATCAGTTCACCCAATTCTTGGGAGTAAAAGGCTATCCCACTGTCATTTTTATCAGTGAAACTGCTGACTTGATTACACCTTTGGTGGGTTATCAAAAGCCGCAACAAATTGAACTTTATCTCAAAATGATTAAGCAAGGGGATTATATGATTTTCAGTAAGCCTGAGGATTTCGAAAAATACCGAAAGAATTTTAGACCCAGATTTAGAGGATAATCTTATGGGCTCCATTTGTTCTTAGGTTTACAAAAGGTATATTCCTCTTCTGACAACTTTGTTTCCACCTTTCAATATTCCAAGGTTTGTTGCTACCATCGGCAAAGACCATTTTGGGATGGAGGTATTCCAAAACTCGATCCATATTCACTTTTGGATCATTGGTTATCAAAAGATGAGTGGTTTTAATTGAAGGGATTTTATAGATTGCTTTTTTGTCCAAAACCAAAAGTTGTAAACTTTTGGAAATGAATGTATTGCTAAAGGATTTAACTTCTATAGTATCCAGTGGAAATTTATTTTTAAAATCATTTAAAAAAGTTTCTTTTTGAGAAATTTTTTGTGGGCTATAGAGCATTAGTTTTTTGAAAGTATGATGACCTATAATGGTGGAATCGTGTTGGTAAAACAGCCACAGTTGATTGTTTTTTGAGAGATTCCACTCTTCAAGGAAGAGAATGGTTTGGAGGAGTAATGCTGCTGATGCCAATCCGACAAAGTATTTCACTTCTTTGGATTTTATTCCCCAATATAAGAATATTAATAGTGCATAAACAGAGATTAGTGCCGATAAGGATAGACCCATATTTTGAAATAGAAAAGCTTCTTGTCGGGCGATCCATATAATAGATTCATTCATTACACTCACCGTTTTATCATATACGATCGTTAGGTAGTGAATTTCATAATCAGATACAATGATAAATAAGGTTCCCATGCTTCCGATCAAAAACAATCCAAAAAAGGGAAGTACAACCCAGTTTGAGAGGAGAAACAAACCTGGAAATTGATGAAAATAAAAAATACTCAGGGGAGCGACAGCGATCTGTGCAGCTAAACATACGGTGGTGATTTCCCAAAATTTTTGGAGCAAGAGGTATTGGGGTTGCCAAATTTTTTGGAGCATGGGATGGATTTTGATAATGCCCAATACGGCGAGATAACTCATTTGAAACCCCACCTGATAGAGAAAAGGGGGATAAATTACCAATAGCAATAAAAAACTGACAATGAGCAAGTGAAAGGTGCTGTGAATTCTGTGGGTATATCGTGCAATGGCCAAGCCTGAAAACATGGTTACTGCCCTAATAACAGACGGACTGGCTCCACTGAATAGGGCAAAATACCACAGGAGTAAAATGATAGAGAGGATGTAAAACCATTTTCCCTTTGGCAATAGACGGATGGGCCGGAGAACAAATCCTAAAAAAAGCATGATGATGCCAATGTGGAGGCCTGAGATAGCCAAAATATGTATTACTCCTGCATCGGCATATGCCTGAACCAATTCTCGATCTAATGCATTTCTTTTCCCCAACAATAAAGTTTTAAGGGTGTTTTTTGAAGCGGTTGTCAGTTGGGATTGATTTAATTTTTCTTGAAGCTGAATATTCCATCGTCTTATTAGATCGAGAGGCGTGGTGTTTTGGTTTTTAATGATGATAAAATCATTTTCTTTGAGTTGGTCGTATATTTTTATTTTTTTCAAATAACTTTTGTAGTCAAACCCTCCTGGATTAGTTCTGGTCAAAAGTTGCTTGGGTCTCTTTTGAGTAAAAATTTGATCTCCAGTTTGAGGTGTTTTTTTTAATTTTTCCTTGTTGATGCTAATAAGGATTTTGCCTTTTGAATTATGCTGGTTCACTTGTGCTACCTTTCCATAAAACCGAAATTGAAAGTGATTGGGTTTTAAGGCATGGGTCAAGTTAATTAGTAGGTTATCTTCTTTGTCGATAAAATGACTGTAATGTGAATTGGGAAGATTGTAGAATTGCTGGTGGTGGATTGCACCCATTGGAAGGAAACTAAGGTAAACCAAGTTGCGGTATTTTTTAGAGAGAGATGCCAAAAGCGGTAAAACGACGAGAGCAATACTGAATCCCTCATTTTTCATGAAAGGAGATAAAATCATGCCACCCACAAAAAAGAGTGTAACGGTATAGATGGGAAATTTGGGGCCTTTCATCCCCTAAATTTAATGCTAAAAAAAATTATTGAAGAGCGTCGATGATTAGTTGGGCTGTTTTTTTACTGGCCCCTCCTGTTCCAAGAACGGTTCGGAGTTCTTTATAATCGTTCTTTAATTTTTTTTGTCCCGAATCGGATAGGATGAATTCCAACTGTTGTGCAAGCTTTTTGACATTGAAGTCTCTTTGGATGAGTTCCTTAACGACTTCACGATCTAGTATAAGATTGATCAAGGAAATATATTTTAGTTTAACCAGTAGCTTGGCGATTTGATAGCTAAGAAAACTACTTCGGTAGCAAACTACTTGTGGCACATTGAGAATCCCTGTTTCTAGTGTTGCAGTTCCACTAGACACCAACGCGGCCTCAGCATGTAAAAGCAAATCATGGGTTTTATTTTGAATAACTTTGAGATTACTCCCCTCTAAGAATTTTTGATACCATTGTGGGTTAATTCCAGGAGCACCGGCAAGGACAAATTCATATTGAGGGAATAGGGGTACGATTTTTAGAAAAACGGGGAGCATTTTTTTGATTTCTTGCTTTCTACTGCCAGGTAAGAGTGCGATGAGTTTTTTTTCTTTAGACAGTCCATGTTTATTGATGAAAGCAGCTGATTTTTTTCTTTGGGTCAAGGTATCTAAAAGCGGATGGCCCACGAATTGAACATTGAATTGGTGTTTGTTTTCAAAAAAATCTTTTTCAAAAGGAAGAATGACATAGAGGGCATCCAAATCTTTTTTCATTTGATGTACTCTGTTTTCTTTCCATGCCCAAACTTGTGGACTGATGTAAAAGTGATTTTTAAACCCCTGTTGTTTGGCCCATTTTGCAATTCTGAGATTGAATCCGGGATAGTCAATGTAGATGATGACATCGGGTTGAAATCGTATAATGTCTTTTTTGCAAAATTTGATGTTTTTCAATATGGTTCCCAAGTGGGTAATGACTTCCCAAAAACCCATAAAGGCGAGCATTTTATAGTGCTTTACCAATACACCACCAGCTTCTTGCATAAGGTCTCCTCCCCAAAAGCGAATTTGGGCTTTGTCATCTTTTTCTTTCAAAGCCTTAATGAGCTTTGACCCGTGAAGATCACCAGATGCTTCACCCGCAATGATATAATATTTCATTTTTTTAACGGTTGCATGTGTAACATTAAGATTATATTCTCAGTTTGCAATTTATAGCGGGCCATGGAGTTTTTTTACTTAAATGATTTTGAGTCCCGCTATGATTAGCACTATTAGAATAGAGGTGATTAGAATGCCTTTGGCAAAATTTGTTTTTCTTTTACGCATGCCCAGGAAGAATAAGGGTAGGTTGATTAGTGCACCCATACTGATGAGTCCTCCTATTTTTTTTTGTCTGTACAAAGAGGCAATTGAATCTTCAATAGGCCCCTCCGAAAAATAAAGGAGGATGAATATGGTAACGCTGGTACTCGCCAAAAGACTGGCGATTATGCCTTGATAAAGTTCTTTTTTATTCAAAATCCCAAGTGTTTAATCGTTGTATAGCGTGATGGGCTGTGAGGTCAAATTCTACTGGAACTACCGAGATATAGCCTTGACTCAAAGCCCATTCGTCTGTATCTTCTCCCTTGTCTTCATTGATGAACTTACCTGTTAACCAATAATAGTCCAATCCCATAGGATTCGTTCTTTTATCAAATTCTTCAACCCAGTAGGCATTGGCTTGACGGCATATTTTGATGCCTTTGATTTCATCTTTTTTTAGTTTTGGAAAATTGACATTTAAAACTACATTGGAGGGAATTTTGTTTTGAAGAGCACTAAGGGTAATTTTTTTGACATAATCTCTAATGGCTTCAAAATCAGCACTCCAGCGATAATCTAACAAGGAAAATCCTATGGCTTGTATGCCTTCGATTCCAGCCTCGACTGCGGCACTCATGGTTCCAGAATAAATTACATTGATGGAGGAGTTGGATCCGTGATTGATTCCTGATACACAGAGGTCTGGTTTGCGGTTCAAAATTTCATTGACAGCGAGTTTTACGCAGTCCGCTGGGGTTCCCGAACAGCTGTATTCTCTATGGGTGCCTTCTTTGATATCAATTTTTGTACAATGGAGTGTAGAATTGATGGTTATGGCGTGTCCCATGGCTGATTGAGGACTGTCGGGAGCGACAACTACAACCTCACCAATTTCGTTCATTACTTCAATCAATTTTCTAATGCCCGGTGCTGTTATTCCATCGTCATTGGTTACGAGTATGAGGGGTTTTTTCTTCATAAATTTCTTGTACCCCGTAAATTTAAAAAATTATAATCCCTAATGATCTATTCGGTAGCAACAAAATTTTTTTTTGGTTTGACTTAAATAAGGGGTTTTTGGTTAAATTTACTTCTAAATTAAAATTTCTATGAAGCCCGTTAGATTTTTTGTCATTGCTTTTTGTTTTCTTATTCTCACTGGAAGCTCCTCTAAGTTAGTTGATAATCCAGACAAAGATAAGTTACTGATTGAGGTCATTACCTATGTCATGGAAAGAGGTCACTACGACCCCAAGGATATTAATGACGATTTTTCTGAGCATGTTTTTAACAGTTATATTGAAGGGATTGATGGTCAACGTCGTTTCTTTCTTCAATCGGATATTAATAATTTCAGAAGGTTTAAATCTGAAATTGATGATCAGATCAGGATGTCTGATATTTCCTTTTTTAATTTGACCTACGATAGATTGATGGCCCGAATGAGTCAGGTTAAATCTTTTTACAGCGAATTATTGGATGAGCCCTTCGATTTTAGTACTAAGGATTCCATCAATTTGAAATTTGAGGAGATACCCTATGCCAAGACTTTAAATGGTCTCAAAGATCTCTGGCGAAAAAGATTTAAGCTTTCTACCCTAGAGTATTTTTCAGACTTGGTAGATCAGGAAGATTTCGAAATAGAAAAGGACAGTACCTATCAAGTCAAATCAAGAATGGTCATGGAGGAGGAGGCTCGATCCAAGACCAAAGAAAATATTGAAAACTACTTTGATATTTTTGATGATATAGAACGAAAGGACTGGTTTTCTATTTATATCAATACTATTACGCTAGAGTTTGATCCCCACAGCAATTATTTTGCTCCAGATGACAAGGAAAGATTTGATCAGAATATTTCTGGGAAATTTGAGGGTATTGGTGCCCGTTTGCAGAAAAAAGACCAAGAGGTAAAGATCGTGGAGGTCATCGTCGGAGGGCCAGTCTGGAAAGCCAAAGCACTAGAGGTGGGTGATGTCATTCTCAAAGTGGCACAAAAAGATGAGGACCCTGTAGAAATAGGACCTATGCGATTGAATGATGCGGTAAAACTTATCAAAGGTCCTAAGGGTACGCAAGTTTTTTTGACTATTAAAAGAGTAAGTGGCGTCATAGAAGAGGTGATCATCAATAGGGATGTTGTGGAGTTGGAAGAGTCTTACGCAAAATCTTCGATTATCAAAAAAAATGGAAAAAGTTACGGTTTCATCGAGTTGCCTAAGTTTTACATTGACTTTAAAGATCAAAACAGTAGGAATGCTGCTAGCGATATAAAGAAGGAATTGGAAATACTCAAAAAGAAAAATGTCAGTGGTGTCATTATGGATTTGAGAAATAACGGTGGTGGTTCTTTGAAAACGGTAGTAGATATAACGGGTTTCTTTATTGATGAAGGTCCCGTCGTCCAAGTAAAAAGTACGGGTGGTAAAAAGGATATTTTGTATGATGAAGATCCTTCTGTTGTTTGGGATGGTTCTTTGGTTATTATGGTCAATAAATTTTCGGCTTCAGCCTCTGAAATTTTAGCGGCTGCACTTCAAGATTATAAAAGAGCGATTATTTTAGGGAGTAAGCAAACTTTTGGTAAGGGGACAGTTCAAAATGTGATTGATTTGAATCGCATTATTTCTGGAGGAACCCATGGAGATTTGGGAGCTGTCAAGCTTACCACGGATAAGTTTTACCGAATCAATGGTGGTTCAACTCAGTTGGAAGGAGTAAAAAGTGATATCATTGTCAAAAACCAATATTCTTATATTGAAATGGGCGAAAAAGACCAAGACAATCCCTTGGCTTGTGACAGTATTGAACCCGCTTCCTATAGACAGTGGAGTAATCAAATCAATTATGATTATGCCCTAAGTCAGAGTGCCAAAAGATTGAAAGACAATCCCTACATACAACTTGTAGAAAAACAAGCCAGAAGGATAGAGAATCAGCAGGACGATTTTACCTATACACTCAATTATCAGGATTATCTCAATGAACAAGAAGCCAACAGAAAGATATCTGAAAAGTTCAATGAGCTCAAAGATTACAAATCCGAATTGACTTTTGAATGGACTCCAGAAGCAGGAGTTGACCAAGACGAGGTTGTGAAAGAGAGAAAAAGTAGGTGGATTGAGTCCCTTCAACAGGATTTTTATATCGATGAAGCCGTCAGTATTTTAGAAGATTTGAACATCAATCTGGACAATTCCGTGGCTCAGGTTAAGAAATAATTTTGTTGATTTGAGGGGAGGTATTGTTTATAAAAAATTTCTTAAAGACCTCTGGGCATTTTTTAGTATCACCTACATTTTCATTTTAGTTTTGGTTGCTGTTTTTGCCTATCAAATTGCTCCTGATAGTACATCGAATGCCAATCAAATGCATTTGTCGATTCATTCCAAACCTCCAGGATTTAAAACAGATATGTTGATACTTCCTATTGGAAACCAATCTTCTCAGAAAGGATTTTTTTTTAAAGGAGAAGTGAACAATAGAACTGAGATTCCGATTCAAGATTATAAAGTAGCGTCAGCTGGAGTTTCTGTTCAACCCTATGGTTCGCCGGAAGATTATTATGAGTTTATTGAAGAATCGAAATTACATTCCCCTCTTTCTAAATCTAGTTTTCAAAGTCACCACTTGGAAGAAAAAACATTTATACTGGGAACGGATAAATATGGAAGAGATCTTTTGAGTAGACTGATAGTCGGTTCTAGAATTTCACTTTCCATTGGCTTTATTGCAGTATTCATCTCCCTATTTATCGGAGTGATTTTGGGTTCTTTGGCTGGTTTTTTTGGTGGTTATCTGGATAATGTAATCGTTTGGTTGATCAATGTATTTTGGTCGATCCCCACATTGTTGATGGTCATCGCAATTACGTTGGCCTTGGGCCGTGGATTTTGGCAAGTCTTTATCGCTGTTGGATTGACCATGTGGGTTGAGGTAGCTCGGGTGGTAAGAGGTCAGGTTCTAACCCTTAAGGAGAAAACTTTTATTCAGGCGGCGCATACCCTAGGCTATGGTCAAGCTCGAATCATCTGGAATCATTTACTTCCATTGCTTGTTCCCCCGTTGATCGTTATTTCTGCTGCGAACTTTGCCAGCGCTATATTGATTGAGAGTGGATTGAGTTTTTTGGGTATTGGCGCTCAACCCCCTGTCCCCAGTTGGGGTGGAATGGTAAAAGATCATTTTAGGTATTTATTATTGGGTAAACCTTATTTGACCTTGTTGCCAGGTTTGGCTATTATGAGTTTGGTATTGGCCTTCATGACTCTTGGTAATAGCCTTCGAGATATATTGGATGTAAAACATTGACCTTACCAATCGTTGAGTCTGTTGGCATCAAAGTTTAAATGGATGAAAATCATCATACTGAAAGCCAAAATACTGGACCCCCCGTAGCTGACAAACGGAAGAGGAATCCCTATCGTAGGGACCATACCTAAAGACATGCCTATGTTTATTAAAAAATGGGTAAAGATTAGTCCAGCTACTCCATAGGAGTATATTCTCCGGAACTTATTGGTTTGCTTTTCGGCCTGATAGATGATTCTAAAAATCAACAGGCAAAAGAGTAAAATAACGAAAAAACTTCCCCTGAAACCCCATTCCTCTCCTATGGTACTGAAGATATAATCGGTATGTTGTTCTGGGACAAAATCTCCTTTGGTTTGCGTTCCCTCCAAAAACCCTTTTCCTTTTAATCCTCCCGAGCCTATAGCAATTTTGGATTGGTTGATGTTGTATCCTACTCCTTGAGTATCTACTTCTTTTCCCATCACAATATTGATTCTGTCTCTGTGACGTTGTTCAAATACATTGTTGAAAATATAATCTACAGAAAATGAAAATCCAATAGAGAGGATCAGTGACAGAATAAAAGGCCAAATTTTTATTTTAGGATTTAGATTTTTGAGTATAAAATAGAGTAAAAATATCACCAGACTGATGATTCCAATGACAATACCAATGGGAAAAATAAGTGTAACAAAAAACAAAGCCAGTAATGAAAAGAAAATTATCATATAGACATAGTTGAGTCCCTCTCTGAACAAGGGGTAAAAGAAAGACCCAAAGACCAAGGCTGAGCCAGGATCTGGTTGTAAAACAATCAATATAAAGGGGAGGAACAGATAGCCACCAATTTTGAACAAAGTTGGAATTGTACTCAAGTCTGACTGAAATTTACTCAAAAGACTTGCGATCATCAATGCAGTAGTTAGTTTGGCCAACTCGGAGGGTTGAAGGCTTAGTCCTGCGATATTATACCATGAGGTTGCACCCGAAACGGTCTTCCCAAAAAGAAAGAGACCTGCCAGCAAGAGCATACTTATTAAATACCCTAGGGTTGCAAACTGCTCAAAAAACTTGCTATTTATAAAAAGAATAATCAGTCCTACAAAGAGACTGAAGATCAGAAAAAAAATTTGCTTTCCTATAGGTTGAGAGATGTCAAAAATACCATTCAATGTCTCGTTGAAAGTTGCAGAATAAACATTGACAATACCAAAAGAAACCAAAAGGAAGTACACCAGTATCAACCACCAGTCCAAACGGTAAAGAATGTTATTATTCATTGATTACGAAAGGTTTGCCCAAATAGGGTTTTTCATATTCAGCCAATAGACTTCCATTCAACATTCGATCTTCTAACCATTTTCTTTTGACACTGCCGTTGAGGTATTTTTCAATCATCAGGCTTGCAATGGGAGCGGCCCAGCGTGCTCCCCAATAGCCGTTTTCTACATAAACAGCCAATGCTATTTTAGGATCATCTTTTGGCGCAAAAGCAATGAAGATAGAATGATCGGTCATTTGGGTTTTTACACCGTCAATTTTCATAAAATTTTCAACTGTTCCTGTTTTTCCACACATCTCAACCCCCCTTATTTTAGCTACTCTAGCGGTCCCACGTTCAACTACTTGAAACATGCCCTCGATAACTTTTTCAAAATGTATTGAATCAATGGAAGTGGGTTTTTTTTCATACACTTTATCCAAAACACCATTGCTTACTGATTTTAGAAAATGGGGTTGAATATAATATCCTCTATTGGCAATGGCAGCAGTGAAGTTGGCCATTTGGATGGGGGTAGTCAGTAACTCTCCTTGACCAATAGCATTGGAAACCACTGTAGCTGATTTCCAACCTCCTTTTTTGTACCAATAATTATAGTAGTCTGCATCGGGTATAAAGCCTTTTTTACCAACGGGTAAATCGTACCCCAAATAATTTCCTAAACCAAAACTTTTGAGATGGGAATTCCAAATGTTCATTCCTTCCTCTACATTTTCTCCTGCTCGGTCAATGATTCTTCTGTAAGTATTTGCAAAATATGTGTTACAAGATCGGTAAATTCCAGAGAGAAGGTTGTTTTTGGTACCAGGTCTGCAATGACATTCCATGAACATTCCGCGGGCGTAGTAGTGTCCTTTTTGGCACAAATAAGCGGTTTTGTCATCTATAACTCCTTCCTGTAAGGCAACTAGTGCGTTAATGGTTTTAAAAGGTGATCCGGGGGCATATTGCGCCTGAAGCCCTCTGTCAAACAAAGGTTTTGCTAGGGTATCTAAAGCTAGTTTTCGATAATTTTTAGATCGCTTTCTGCCGACCAAAATGCTAGGGTCATAGCCAGGAGCAGAGACCAACGATAGGACTTCTCCAGTTCGTGGTTCAATGGCTACAATTCCCCCCCTTTTGTTTTTTAGTAACTCCTCACCGTATCGCTGAAGTTCACTGTCGATGGTCAAAATTAGATTTTGAGCCCCTTCCTTAGGGACATCATATTTTCCTTCTTCATAAGATCCTATAATACGATTGAATCGATCTTTTTGAAAGAATTTTTTACCTTTTCTTCCCCTTAAAAAACTTTCGTAATATTCTTCTATCCCTTGTCTACCAATCAATTCTCCCAAACGATAATAGTTGTCTCTTTTCATATCGTTTTTATTGACTTCACTCACATAGCCTAATAAGTTGGATGCAATAGGAACAGGATAGTTTCTAACAGAATTTTTTTGCAGGAAAAACCCTTGATACTTCCAGATTTTCTCCTGAATTACAGCATTACGTTCTTTAGAAATCTTTCCTACAATGATAGACGGTAATTTTACTGAAAAGGTTTTTGCGGTTTTGATTTGTTTCTTTAATTCGGTTTTTGGAACACCGAGTATTTTAGAAAGCTCAAGGGTGTCAAAAAGAGTGATGTTTTCTGGAATGGCCATTAAATCATAAACGGGTTGATTGGAAACCAACAGTTTTTGATTTCGGTCATATATATAGCCACGTTCAGGATAAATTGAGTTTTCAATTACGGCATTGCCATCTGAGAGAAGTTTATAGGAAGAGTTTAACAATTGTAAACTTATCAGTCGACCAACAAAAACGATAGCAGTCAAAAGTGTAACAAACGGTAAGAAGAAACGCCGAATCATTTTTTTTCTTTAAATAAACCCAGAGAAATATAAATCAATATAAAGGTAAAAAAAGAAGTAAATAAAGTGTTTTTAATAATCGTAATGATGTTGTCAAAACTGAAGTAGATGACACTGAATAGGACTAAATGGTGAACGAAAATAACCAGTGTTAGATATAACAACCTTTGGGAGGGTAGACTTCCTTGGATCATCCCCAGTGGAATTTCATAATTCACCCCAAATGAGAATTTGACGATGTAGGGTCTTAAAAATGCGATAGTCAGTGAAGCAATGGTGTGTCCACCAGATCCCTGGGTCAATAAATCTAGGAGAAGTCCTAATAGAAAACCCAAAACGATTAAAAGGGTTGAATTGCTGTTCAGGGGAAAAACGACAATGAATAGTAAATACAGATTGGGATTAATGAACCCAAACAAATTAATGTTGTTCAATAAAAAAGCCTGTAAAAACAACAGAAAAATAAATTGAAAAATCGAAATTATATTATCGCTATTCATATATCAGTTGTTTGAGTTGATCTATTTTTTTATTCTTTACAACATAAACAAACTCTTTCTGTGTTAGATTACTGAATAATTCGATTTCAATATCGTAGTAACCTTCAAGTTTGGGTTTTTCAAAATTTAGGATGGTTCCGATGGGAATGCCGTAAGGGAAATAATCAGACATGCCCCCCGTCACAATGGTATCTCCTACAGCTACTGGATTCAATGTAGAAATATCATCTAATTTCATTATTCTGGGATGACTGCCTTCCCAGAACAAAGACCCATAGGCTCCATTCTTTTTAAAACCCGCATTGATTTTTAGGTCCCTGTGTAGTATGGAAAGTACACTTGAGAAATTGGAGGTAACTTGATTGATAACCCCTATAACCCCATCGCTTGAAATTACACCCATTTCTATTTCCATACCATCTCGATAACCTTTATCAATGATAAGGTAGTTTCTGGCGTTACTATAGCTATTTTTTATGATTCTTGCTGTTGACACCTCAAAACCAAAAGAATCTAATGTTTTATTTTTTTGGGATTGTTCGCCGAATTGAATCAATTCCAAAGTCTTAAGTTTTTCGTTTTCGGCCAGCAGCTTTTCATTTTGTTCGGCGAGATCAATATAATTTGCGAAATTTTTCCCTATAAGGTTAAAATTACTTGAAAGTACTAGAGAGGCATTGCTGAAAATGGACTGGTGGTAAAAACTACGTTGATTTAAAAAAATAAGGGAGAGGATCAACAACCCCAAATAGATGAGAGTGTTTTTGTACTTAAGTATGGCATTGATGAGCTGCCGCATAATAAGTCATTATTTGATCAGAATGGTTTTGTATCGTTCGATATTTTTTAGGGTGATTCCAGTCCCTCTCACAACGGCTTGCAACGGGTCTTCGGCAATATAAACGGGCAAATCTGTTTTTCTAGAAAGCCTAACATCTAGCCCTCTAAGGAGGGCACCACCACCTGCCAAATAGATTCCCGTATTATAAATGTCGGCAGCTAATTCTGGGGGTGTCTGGGACAATGCTTCCATAATGGCTTCCTCAATTCTTATGATGGATTTGTCCAATGCTTTTGCGATTTCGGTGTAAGAAATCATGGCTTGTTTTGGTTTCCCAGTGACCAAATCCCTTCCCTGAACGGACATGTCCTCTGGGGGATTTTCAAGATCTTCGATTACAGATCCGATCAAGATTTTTATTTTTTCGGCAGTTCTTTCCCCTACATAGAGATTGTGTTTACTTCTCATATAGTTAACAATGTCATTGGTAAAAGAGTCACCTGCAATCTTAACAGATTTGTCACAGACAATTCCCGATAAGGCAATTACAGCAATTTCTGTCGTACCTCCCCCTATGTCAACGATCATGTTTCCTTTGGGTTGCATGATATCAATTCCTATTCCAATGGCCGCCGCCATGGGTTCGTGAATTAAATACACTTCTTTACCATTGACACGTTCAGCAGATTCTTTAACAGCTCTCATCTCAACTTCCGTAATTCCAGAGGGAATACAAATTACCATCCTCAAAGAAGGGGTAAAGAATCTTTTCTTGAGAGTGGGGATGCTTTTGATCAGCATATTGATCATCTGTTCCGAAGCATTAAAATCTGCAATCACCCCATCTTTTAGGGGTCTGATGGTTTTAATGTTTTCATGCGTCTTTCCATGCATCATACTGGCTTCATCTCCGATGGCGATAATTTTATTTGTTGTACGGTCGATAGCCACTATAGAAGGGCTGTCTACAACCACCTTGTCATTGTGAATAATTAGTGTGTTGGCGGTTCCTAAATCTATTGCGATTTCTTCAGTTAGAAGACCCATAATTCTTTGATTTAATAGGCCCTAAAGTTATGAAAATTAATGTTTGAAATGACGTATACCTGTAAAGACCATTGATAAATCATTTTCATTACAATAATCTATCGAAAGTTGATCTTTTATGGATCCGCCAGGTTGTAAGACACTACTCACTCCTGTTTTGTGTGCGATCTCTACACAATCGGGAAAAGGAAAGAAAGCATCACTTGCCATAACAGCACCCTTTAAGTCAAAATTGAAGTGAGATGCTTTTTCAATTGCATGATTCAAAGCGTCCACCCGTGAAGTCTGTCCTGTACCCGAAGCCACCAATTGACCATTTTTCGCCAGTACTATAGTATTTGACTTAGTGTGTTTGCAAATTTTTGACGCGAAGATTAAATCTTCAATTTCTTGTGAACTGGGTTTTTTGTCGGTAATAAAGTTGAGCTTCTCTGCAGTATCAGTTTCGGAGTCTTTGTCTTGAACCAATATACCGTTGAGACAAGTTCTGTAAGTGTTTGTTGGTAAAGGAATGTCTTTCTGAATTAATAGGATTCTGTTCTTTTTTCCTTTGAGTAGATTTAACGCATCTTCGTTGTATTGGGGAGCGATGACTACTTCACAAAACAGACTGTGAATTTCAGTGGCGGTTGCTAAATCAATAATTTTATTGGTAATCAATACGCCTCCAAAAGAAGAGACAGGGTCTCCTGCTAAAGCATCAAGATAGGCTTGTTTTAGTGTTGGACGGGTGGCAAAACCACAGGCATTATTGTGTTTTAGAATAGCAAAACTGCAGTCCCCTTCATAAAACTCAAGCATGAGATTGACGGCTGCATCGATATCTAAAAGGTTATTGTAGGAAATTTCTTTTCCGTGTACTTGTTCAAGAAGATCAGACATGGGGCCATAAAATTGACCCTTTTGATGTGGATTCTCGCCATATCTAAGGGTCTTAGCTTGTTTGATAATTATCTTCAAAACCTCCTCTTGTTGATTGAAGTGATTGAAAATTGCAGTATCGTAGTGTGAGGAAGTTTGGAATGCCTTTACGGAATATCTTTTGCGTTGTTCCAATTCAGTTACTCCGTTGGATTCAGTAAGGATATTCAGAAAGTCTTGGTAATCATTTTTATCAGATACACAAAAGGTGTCTTTAAAGTTTTTGGCAGCAGCACGAATGAGTGCAATCCCACCAATATCAATCTTTTCAACGATCTCTTCCTCGGTACCCCCTGCACTAACGGTGTCTTCAAAAGGGTATAAATCAACAATGACCAGGTCAATTTGTGGAATTTCAAATTCTTCCAATGCAGATTGATCCTCACTGGCCTCCTGGCGGTTCAAAATACCTCCAAAAACTTTAGGGTGCAATGTTTTAACCCTGCCTCCCAGTATGGAAGGATAGCCTGTAAGGTCTTCTACTGCTGTAACTTCATAACCTAGATCACGGATAAATTTTTCGGTTCCTCCCGTAGAGTAAAAGATTACCCCTTGTTTGTTCAATTCATGAATGATGGGAGCCAATCCTGTCTTATCAAAAACGGAAATCAGAGCAGATGAAATTTGTTTTTTACTCATATTATTTTTTATAATCTGTAAATATAGTTTTGGAACGATTGGTTTTTTTACCCTCTACAGTACTATTTTTTAATGTAATTTTATAAAAAATAATACTTATTTATGCTGACAAAAGTATTAAAAACATCATTGTCAGATATTCAATTTTTCGCTTATTTGTAGTGTTTAATTAACCAAAATAACAGTAGTTTTCAACAATGACACAAAACATTAAAATTTCTGGAATGATATGTCAGGGATGTGTTTCTTCTGTATCTGAAAAACTAATTGCCCTGGAGGAGGTTAAAGATATTAATATTGATTTGGCGTCTGGTAATGTAAAATTAGAGGTTTTGAACCTTTTGAGTTTGAAAAAATTAACTGAGACCCTGCTCCCAAAATATATTCCTTCTCTGGAATCAAAAACCAACGTCAATAATCCTATATATAAAACGCCCTCAAAAATCAAACAACTCTTTCCGCTATTTTTAATTTTCACTTATATAATTGCGGGAACGTTTTTGCTTCAAAAAAACACCTTCCACATCACTGGCTTTATGTTTGATTTTATGGGCTTGTTTTTTGTGGTATTTAGTTTCTTTAAATTCCTTGATTACAAGGGTTTTCCAGAAGCTTTTGCTCAATATGATCCTTTGGCAAAAAGAAGTCGTTTTTACAGTAAAATTTATCCCTTTATTGAAACATTACTCGGAATAATGTTATTGCTTCGTCTGGAATTGATCTTTGCCCTTATGGTCACTATTATCATTTTATCCATTACCACCATTGGGGTCATTTATAGCCTTTTTGATAAATCTAAAATCAATTGCGCCTGTCTTGGGACTGCCCTTAAATTGCCCATGACTGAAGCTACTTTGATTGAAAACGTGATCATGCTCATTATGTCAGTGACCATGTTTTTTCATCAATTAGTATAAAAAGTATAATTTTACACTATGAATGTAAGGGTTATAAAAGCCATTTTTTTCATCTTGATTTTTCTGACTTCAAAAGTTGGACTGGCTTTGAATGTCCATTATTGTGGTGATCATATTGCAGAAATTTCAGTGGTATGGAATGTTGAAGGTTGTGGAATGTCTTCAGAAAAAAGCCATGACAAGCATCAAGATTCTAAGGTTAAAAAAAATCATTGTTGTCATGACGAGCTTATTTTTATTCAAAATAATGAGCCTCAAAAAACGACCGATCTCGAATTTCAAGTTGCCCTTTTTGCAGTGCCCCATAGCAATTTCTATTTTTCCATTGATTCTAAGACTCATTCCCCAAAAGCAGTTTCGGTAAAACCCCTGCTTGTCCTTCCCAAAAGAAAAATATTCCTTCTGTATCACAGCCTTGTTTTTTACAGCTGATTGAATTTTAAATACTTCATTTTAAAATTTAATCAAACCCTAAAATCATGAAACATCCATGGAAGAGTTGTAATTACACAGTAGTGTAAAATCTGGATGTTCCATCACCCTATTGAGTATAGTAGAGGTATGACCATTAAAAAACAATAAAAATTATCAGATGAAAAAATATATATTTTTTGTGTGTCTTTCATGCGGAGTTGTCTTTTCTCAGGATACTCTGAATGGCGTCATACAATACCAAGAAAGCAATAAAACCTATCCTTTGATCGGAGCCAATGTTTTTTGGCAAAACACTACCGTTGGTACGATTACGGATAGTGAGGGTACTTTCCAATTAGAGGGAGTACCTGATACAGACCTATTGATCATAAGTTACTTGGGATTTAAGACCGATACCTTAAAAATTGAATCTTCTTTTATTACCCACCAGATGGTTCAAGATGGGGAGGATGAATTAGCCGAAGTGATTTTGAGTCAACGCAGAAAAACCATGCAAAAATCCTTTATCGAAACCCAAAACATTCTGAAGGTAAGCAGTGAGGAATTACTCAAGGCTGCCTGTTGCAATCTTTCTGAAAGTTTTGAAACAAATCCAGCCATTGATGTCAATTTCGCAGATGCACTCACAGGTACCAAACAAATCAAAATGTTGGGGCTTTCGAGTCCTTATTTATTGATTTCTGAGGAAAACATTCCAATGGTTCGCGGTGCTTCACAAGCCTATGGTTTGACTTTTATACCTGGAACCTGGGTTGAAAGTATTCAGATCAGTAAAGGGGTAGGGTCGGTAACCAATGGTTTTGAAAGTATCGCTGGACAAATCAATACCGAATTGAAAAAGCCCTTGACCGATATTCCCTTTTTCCTGAACCTTTTTGCATCGATCAATGGTAGGTATGAGTTGAATACCCATTTTAATCGAAAAATAAATGAACGTTGGGGTGCAGGCCTTTACATCCATGGTAATAAAAGAACTCAGAAGTTTGACAACAATAAAGATGATTTCCTTGATCTACCTGTTTCAGAGCAAATCAACCTAATGAACCGGTGGCAATATATTGATACCGAAAAAGGTTGGATCGGTTTTCTGAGTTGGAGGTTTATGAACGATGAAAAACTGATGGGAAACTTGGATTTTAGCCCTCAAAAAGATAGCGGATACACACAGCGGTGGGGAAGTGAAATCCGAACCAAACGATGGGATACCTCTTTAAAAGTAGGATATGTTTTTCCAGACCTGCCTTATCAAAGTTTTAGTTTACAAACCGCCTATAGTAACCATGATCAAAATTCCTATTTTGGATTACGCTCCTATGATATACAACATCAAAGTTTCTATACTCATTTGCTTTTTAATTCAATTATAGGGAACACTCAAAATAAGTTTAAGATTGGCTTGAATTATAGTTATGACAGCTATGATGAGTGGGTTGAGATCACTTCTTTTGAGCGCACGGACAGCAACATAGGAAGCTATTTTGAGTTTACACATGATAACGATGATGATTTTAGTTGGATAGCAGGGCTTCGAGTAGATTTCCATAATAATTTTGGAACTTTTATTACCCCTCGAATCCATATCAGATATGTTCCCACTGAGCTATTTGTTATCCGATTATCAGCAGGTAGCGGGCGAAAGGCAGCCAATATTTTTGCTGAAAATCAAAGCATGTTTGCTACCAATAGGACAATCAAAATCCAATCTTCTCAAGGTAAAATTTACGGACTTAACCCAGAAAAAGCATGGAACTATGGGCTGGCACTTTCCAAATCTTTTTATATTGGAAGCCCACACAAGATAACCCTTTCGGGAGACTACTATATTACCAATTTCACAGATCAAGTGGTGGTGGATTGGGAGAAAGCTAGAGAAATTTCTTTTTATAACCTTGAAGGTAAAAGCTTTGCAAAAAGTTTACAGTTAGAATTGGATTATAATTTCAAGAATTTTTTTAATTTACGAGCGGCCTACAAAAACTATGATGTGCGAATGGAATACAATAGTGGTATTTTGCAAAAACCCCTATTGGCCAAAAATCGTTTTTTTGCTAACCTAGGGTTGGAGTCCGAAAAATCTTACAAGGGGAAACAATGGAGATGGGATATTACTTTACATCATCTGGGGGTGCAACGTTTGGTTGAGAACCAAAGGGATGGGGACAATGGTTTTTCTGATGGATTCTCCCTGTGGAATTCTCAGCTCACCCATTCTTTTTCCAATAAATTTGAAATATATTTGGGCGGAGAGAATATTGGAGATTACCGTCAAGTTAATCCGATTATTGGATCAGATGATCCTTTTGGAGTCAATTTTGATGCCGCGCAGGTGTATGCTCCCGTTTTTGGAGCCATGATTTACACTGGTTTGAGACTAAAAATTTAAAATTAATTTAATATTATGAAAAAAATCCTAATCATCCTACTTGCTTTGCCGTTGGGAATGGTAGCGCAAGACAATCAGAAAAAGAACGCTAAAGCAGAATTTACCGTTAAAGGGAACTGTGAAGTGTGTGAGAAAAGAATCGAAAAAGCAGCCTTATCTATCAAGGGAGTTAAATCGGCAGAATGGGACATTCCCTCCAATAAAATCAGCTTGATTTACAACCCTAAAAAAGTGACCTTGGAAGCCATCCATACCAGTATTGCTGCTCAAGGTCATGATACTTCTGAAGCACAAGCTAAAAAAGAAGATTATGACGAACTTCCCAAATGTTGTCAATACGATAGAGAGTAATTATAAATAAAAAAACCTGCTTTCTCAAGCAGGTTTTTTTAAATATGTAAACAATCGATTACATCATGCCGGGCATACCGCCACCGCCACCCATTGGAGGCATGGCTGGAGCGTCTTCTTTGATGTCGATCAGAGCACACTCTGTAGTCAAGATCATACCAGCAACTGAAGCTGCATTTTCAAGAGCCACTCGGGTTACTTTTTTAGGATCGATTATTCCTTCTTTAAGCATATCAACGAAAGTCCCTTCTTTGGCATTAAATCCAAAGTTATCTCCACCTTCAAGTACCTTAGAAACGACTACGGATCCTTCCCCACCAGAGTTTTCAACTATGGTTCTTAATGGAGATTCGATGGCCTTGTGGATGATTTGAACACCAGTACCTTCGTCAGCATTATCTGATTTTATTTTGGAAAGACTTTTTTGAGTATTCAATAAAGCAACTCCTCCACCAGCAACAATACCTTCTTCTACCGCTGCTCTGGTAGCATGAAGTGCATCGTCAACTCGGTCTTTCTTTTCTTTCATCTCAACTTCTGAGGGAGCACCCACATATAATACGGCTACACCACCAGAAAGTTTGGCCAATCGCTCTTGTAGTTTTTCTCTGTCATAATCAGAAGTAGTTGTTTCAATCTGCGATTTGATTTGATTGACCCTTCCTTGAATCATTTCACTGTCTCCTGCACCATTGACTACTGTAGTATTGTCTTTGTCAATAGTTACTTTCTCAGCAGAACCTAACATATCAATGGTAGTATTCTCTAGGGTAAAGCCTCTTTCTTCGGAAATTACTGTCCCACCTGTAAGGATGGCGATGTCTTCAAGCATTGCTTTTCTACGGTCACCAAAACCAGGAGCTTTAACAGCTGCTATTTTGAGTGCCCCACGAAGTTTGTTGACAACCAAGGTAGCCAAAGCTTCTCCGTCAACATCTTCAGCGATAACGATAAGCGGCTTACCAGACTGTGCTACAGGCTCTAAAACGGGTAGAAGATCTTTCATCGCCGAAATCTTTTTGTCATACAAGAGAATGTAGGGTGTTTCTAGATCGGCTTCCATTTTTTCAGAATCCGTTACGAAATAGGGAGATAGGTATCCACGATCGAATTGCATTCCCTCCACAACGTCCACGTAGGTGTCGGTTCCTTTAGCCTCTTCTACAGTGATAACTCCTTCTTTCCCTACTTTTTCAAAAGCTTCGGTAATTAGGCTTCCAATGGTTTCGTCATTATTGGCAGATATACTAGCTACTTGTTTGATTTTTTCAGAGGCATTGCCTACTTCTACAGATTGTTTCCCCAATGAAGCTACAATATCACTTACGGCTTTGTCGATACCTCTTTTGAGGTCAAGGGGGTTGGCACCCGCTGCAACATTTTTCAATCCCTCTTTAACGATGGCTTGAGCCAAGATGGTAGCTGTGGTGGTTCCATCACCAGCCAAGTCGTTGGTCTTAGAAGCTACTTCTTTAACCATTTGTGCACCCATGTTTTCAAGGGCGTCTTCCAATTCAATTTCTTTGGCAACTGTCACTCCGTCTTTGGTGACTTGAGGAGCGCCAAAAGATTTGCCAATGATAACGTTTCTTCCTTTAGGGCCAAGGGTAACTTTTACAGCATTTGCCAATGCATCAACACCGCGTTTAATACCATCCCGTGCCTCTAAATCAAATTCTATTTTTTTTGCCATTTTATTTTAGTTTTTCTATTAAACAATTGCTAGTATATCACTTTCTCTCATGATGAGATAATCTGAACCTTCATGTTGTAGTTCGGTTCCAGCATATTTACCATAAAGTACTTTATCCCCTACTTTAACCGTTACAGGATTTTCAGTAGTTCCTTGGCCAACAGCGACCACGGTACCTTTTTGAGGTTTTTCTTTAGCGGAATCAGGAATAATGATTCCAGAGGAGGTTTTGGTTTCTGCAGCAGCAGGCTCGATTAAAACACGATCTGCTAGAGGTTGAATACTTATTTTACTCATTGTTAATTATTTTAAGTTTTAATAAATTTTTTCATAAACCATGCCAAGGGTAGTAGTTATGACAAATTGTAGTAATTCGTCAACAATGCTGACAGCATGACACAAAACTATTCCTGAGAATTGTCTTGAGGTACTTCTGGAATGGTTTCTGGTATGACCTCTGGTATGGGTTGTTCCAATGCATTTTCTTGCAAAAGTCTGGAGTCGGAACTTCCACTATCTGTCCCTAGGGAAATATTGGAAAGAAGGATAAGGATCAATAACAGCCCAGCCAAAAGCCAAGTACTGCGATCCAAAAAGTCTGAGGTTTTCTGAACCCCTCCCATTTGTTGTCCTCCACCACCAAAAGATGAGGAGAGCCCCCCGCCTTTAGGATTTTGAACCATTACTACTAATACTAGTAGGAAACACACAAAAATGATTAAACCGATGAAGATCGAAAAACTACCCATGATTTTTATTGTTGTTGCAAGTTCTTGATTTTCTGAATTTGCCCTGCAAAGAAAACATTTTTTTCTGGATATTTCAAACTTAAAATTTTGTAGGCGCTGATTGCTTTTTTATACTTTTTTTGTTTCACCAAAAGTTTGGCCAAAGTTTCCGTCATCAATTCGTCAGAATACAAGTCTTCTTTAACCACTGAATAGACGTTTTCAGTTTTCCCTACTGGACTGATTTTTGGATTCGCATCAATAAATCGGTTAATGATGGTTAATTTATCACTCAAAGGCTGGTTCTGTTCAACTCTGTCAAAATCCGTTTTAGCTTTATGATTGTCTTCTGTAAATTCAATCCAATCTATAAAACTTAGTTTTGTATCCTTCGGTGGAAGAGAGGACTGATTATCTGTTGTAGATTCCTCCTTGTCAGCAACCTGTTTTTTCTTAGGATTGACCGTTATTTTTTTAGGAGTGTTTTTTTCTTTCGAAAACTGCTCGTTTTCCTCAACTTTTATTTTTTGATCAGGTTTTTTCTTTACTACTTTTGCTGAACTTTCTTCTTTGATTGATTGAATGGGGTCTTTTATTTTATTGATAGGTTCTTTAGTAGTTTTCTTGTTTGGCTTGACCAATTCCTCAATTTTCTTTGGATACTCCAATGCAGATTCGATACTTTTTTTTAGAATGGATCTATCATAAGTGTAAAGAGCTAATTGATGGAGCGCATTGTCTAAGTCATCTTTATTTTGATCCTTCAGAGATTTGGTGTAAAAAAAACGAGGCAATTGGAAATAGGGATATTTTTCGATTAAGAGCGCCATTTTTGATACTGAAGTTTCATCATGGGTATCAAAATTCCCAACCAATTCATTGAATTTTTTTCCGTTCATTGGTTTTACCACTTGGCTAATGTTTCGTTGAAAATATTTTGTGTAATTCTTTCAAAAATTTCATCGTGGGCTGCGCCCTGAATGTCATACAGTTGTTTGTCTGCAGCAAAGTCATAAAAAAAAGAGAATTTTCTCTCGAAATCGTCTTCTTCGTTGTTGATATTGGTATAACGAAGGTTAACAGTCATGGTCAGTCGGTTTTGAGCTGCGGTAAGTTTTGCAGTCGATGTCATGGGGGTCACGCTATATTGTGTGATTTCTCCCTCATAGATTATGTCTCCTCCCGTGCTAACCAAATTTAAATTGGTTTGCCCCAATATGATGTCTTGAAGTGCTAGGGTAAAATCCCGATCCAATCCTGGTTCGACGGTAGATCCTGGCCGACTACCTGCTTGGTTTTCAAAAAAATTCACCTGAAAATCTTCTGTCCCAGCAGGAATGGAAGCTCCTGTAAAAGAGTATATTCCACACCCCTCTATAATAAGGGATAATATCAACAACAGAGCGGGAAGAATTCTAATCGATTTCATCATCTTGTAAATCAAATTGTTTGATCTTGCGATATAGTGTTCTCTCAGAAATACCTAATTCATTGGCAGCGATTTTCCTCTTACCATTACTTCTTTTCAAAGCTTGCTTAATCATTTCAATTTCTTTCTCCAATAAAGATAAGGGTTCCTCTTCAATTACCGTTTCAGCATAATCATATTGATTGATAGGGGGAGGAGGGTTGTGACTCAATGATTTATTTTCGGGGGTTATGTATTCTAGCGTTTCATTATCCTCCTCCTCATTGCCATATATTTTTTTAATCAGTTCGGTATTGTTTTTTTGAACCGATGTCATATTATCATTTTCCATCAACTCATGGGTGAGTTTTTTCAGATCATTAAGATCGCTTTTCATGTCGAAAAGTACTTTATAAAGTATCTCTCTTTCGGAAGAAAAGTCAGCTTCTTTGTTCGCTCCATCAATAACAGCCGGAAGTTGGGACCCCATATTGGGAAGATAGTTGCGAAGGGTATTGGCATCGAGTATTCGTTTTTTTTCCAAAACAGATACCTGCTCTGCCACATTTCGCAATTGACGAATATTTCCACTCCATCGGTATTGCTCTAGCAACTGTTGTGCATCATCATCCAGTCTCAATGTAGGCATTTTATATTTTTGTGCGAAATCGGAAGCGAACTTTCTAAACAAAAGAGGAATATCTTGTTTTCGCATCCTTAGTGGTGGTAAGTGGATTTCTACTGTACTCAGTCGGTAGTAAAGGTCTTCTCTAAACTTACCTTTGTTAATGGCCTCATTCATCTTGAGGTTGGTTGCCGCCACAATTCTCACATCGGTTTTTTGGACTTTTGAAGAACCTACTTTGATGAATTCACCATTTTCTAAAACCCTTAAAAGCCTTACCTGGGTGGGTAAGGGCAGTTCACCTACCTCATCAAGAAAAATGGTTCCACCATCGGCGACTTCAAAATAGCCACTTCTAGTGGTGGTGGCTCCTGTAAAAGCTCCTTTTTCGTGACCAAAAAGCTCACTGTCAATCGTTCCTTCGGGGATGGCGCCACAATTAACTGCAATGTATTTAGCGTGTTTTCGGGGAGAAAATTGATGGATTATTTTTGGAATATTCTCTTTTCCCACTCCACTTTCACCCGTAACTAAAACGGTGATTTCCGTTGCCGATACCCGCAGTGCTTTTTCCAAAGCCCTATTGAGGCCTTCATCGTTTCCGATGATCCCAAACCGTTGTTTGATATTTTGTACAGATTCCATAATGTTAGATTGATTTTGAGTGACCCATTGCCGAACCTATTAGAGTGGCAGAGGTTACTTCTTCTATTTTAACATCGACAAAATCGCCTACTTTATAATTTTCTTTAGGAAAAACAGCAACGGTATTTTGGCCAGTTCTTCCGCTCCAAAATTCACTGGATCTCTTGGAACTTTTTTCAATCAAAACACAAACGGTTTTTCCAATAAATTGTCGGGTTCTATATTCACTGTGTTCCCTTTGGAGATCAATTATTTCTTGTAGCCTTCTTTTTTTTGTGGATACGGGAATATTGTCTTCAATTTTTTTGGCTGCCATAGTCCCTGGTCTTTCTGAATAGGCAAACATAAAACCGAAATCGTATTTTACGTATTCCATTAGACTTAATGTGTCCTTATGATCTTGTTCTGTTTCTGTTGGAAAGCCAGCAATCATGTCATGAGAAATACCACAATCGGGTATGATTTTATGAATTTTATCGATCAATTCAAAATAGTCCTGTCTTGTATGCTGACGGTTCATTTTTTTGAGAATAGCATTACTTCCAGATTGAACTGGCAAATGGATGTAATTACAAATATTGTCGTGATGGGCCATCGTATGGATTACATCAAGAGACATGTCTTGTGGGTTGGAAGTGGAAAAACGGATACGCATTTTGGGTTGAGCAGTGGCAACTAAATCTAGTAAATTGGAGAAATTTACAGCAGTTTTTTGCTGTAATGGACTTGCTTTGGCAAAATCTTTTTTCAATCCGCCACCATACCATTGGTAGCTGTCAACGTTTTGTCCTAATAAGGTAATTTCTTTATACCCATTTACGGCCAGTTGGGCGACTTCTTCTAGTATACTTTTTGGATCACGACTTCGCTCTCTTCCCCTGGTGAAAGGCACCACACAAAAGGTACACATATTGTCACAGCCTCTTGTGATGGTCACAAAAGCACTTACCCCGTTGGTAGCCAGTCTGACTGGAGCGATATCACCATAAGTTTCTTCTTTGGAAAGAACGACATTGACAGCTTCTCGTTCGGCCTCTGCCTCTTTTAAAAGATTAGGAATGTCTTTGTAGGCATCGGGTCCCACCACCATGTCCACCATTTTTTCCTCTTCCAAAAATTTATGTTTTAAGCGTTCTGCCATACAACCCAGCACGCCTATTTTGAGATCTTTATTTTTGCGTTTGAGCCCATTAAAAAGCTCCAGTCTTTTTCTTACGGTTTGCTCTGCTTTTTCTCGAATAGAGCAGGTATTGACCAAAACTAAATTTGCTTCTTCAAGGGTTTTGGTAAGTTGATAGCCTTCCTTGTTGAGTATGGAAGCCACAATTTCACTATCGGAAAAGTTCATCTGACAACCGTAGGACTC
>Ga0115571_1000311_pt1 | contig 36978 bp, 45 predicted proteins | sample COGITO_mtgs_1205_FD_87293 | JGI IMG/M metagenome (GOLD analysis project Ga0115571, IMG submission 87293) | Pelagic marine microbial communities from North Sea - COGITO_mtgs_120531 | ecosystem: Environmental > Aquatic > Marine > Epipelagic | place: Germany:Helgoland, sampling site Kabeltonne...
GACCAAGGTGCAGATGTTGCAATTGAATTGCATCTTCAGAACACTGACGGTACTAAAAAAGACTTGACCGCACATACAGTCACGTCTAAAATGAAAAGAAATTACAATGCTGGCGCAGAAGGCACGGTAGAATTTACTACAACCCTCGCTAATCCGCCAACTAATGGAGTAGCAATACTCGCATTGACAAACGAACAGACTGATCAATTGGTCACGACTGGTCGTTACGTATATGATGTAGAAGTTTCTTATGTGGATGAAGACAATAATATTATTATTGAACGTGTCCTCGAAGGAAAAATAAAAGTTAACCCATCAGTTACACGATAGGGGAAAGGGAAAGATGGCGGTTATAGTTACTACTAACGGAACGACTAGAGTAAAGAAAGTTATTGTAGGTCGTCCCGTGAGAAGAATTAACAGTGCTACTGGCAATATCAACAACTTGGCGGGAGTTGATACGTCCGGTGCAGTGCAAGGTAGTGTCCTCGTTTATGATGAAACATCTTCCAACTTTATAGCAATCACAGACTTAGAAGATCAAAATCTTAACGGAGGCCAATACTAATGGCAAGTAAAATTCTAATAAAACGTTCGGGAAGCGCTGGTGCTCCCTCTGCGTTACGTTCAGGTGAAATGGCATATAGTTATGCTACTGGACATCAAAAATTATTTATAGGTTGGGGCGCAGAAACAACGCCTGGCGAAGCGGACAACATCGGTGTTATCGGTGGTGTTTACTTCACTAGTATGTTGGATCATGCTGCCGGTACACTGACCGCATCGTCAGCGTTGATTGTTGATGCTAACAAAAAGATTGACAACTTAAAAGTAGATAACCTCGATCTTAATCTCAACACAATCAGCACAACAAATGCTAACGGTAGTCTTGTTTTAGATCCAAATGGAACAGGTAGTGTTGATGTCAGTTCGTCTAAGATTATCAATGTTACTGATCCAACTGCTAATACTGACGCAGCTACTAAATCATATGTTGACACTCAGGTAGGTAATGTTGTATCGGACTTCACTATCAGTGATGGAACAGACTCAGATGTATTTACTACTGGTCAGACATTAACGTTTGACGGTGGAACAGGTATAACTTCAACAGTAACAGATAACCAAGTTAGTCTCGCCATCACTAACACAGGTGTGACCGCCGCCACCTATGGTACCACTACTGCAATTCCTGCGATCACTATAAACGCACAAGGTCAAATTACTTCTGCAACTACTAACTCGATCTCAACTACTCTGGCAGTTGCAGTAGATAATGCTGGTGCCGCTGGAGACTCTTCTGGTACAATCGCATTAGGTTCTGATACATTAACGTTTGTTGGTGATTCATCTCAAGGTATTGAAGTCTCTTTCAATAATGAAGATAAGAAACTTACTATTTCAAGCGAAGATGCAACAGTAACTAATAAGGGTGTTGCAAGTTTTGCTACGGCAGACTTTGGAGTTTCGAGTGGTGAGGTAACTATTAAGGCTGGTGGTGTATCGAATACACAACTTGCTGGTTCTATTGCAAACGGCAAACTGACAAATAGTTCATTAACCGTTACTGCGGGTGACGGTCTTGGTGGTGGTGGTTCAGTAGCACTTGGTAGTTCAGTATCTCTTAATGTAAACGTAGATGACTCTACTATTGAGACAAATGCCGATACACTCCGTGTTAAAGACAGTGGTATTACTAACGCTAAACTTGCAAACGACAGTCTCACAATTGGTACTACTGAAATTGCACTTGGTGCATCATCCACAGTACTTGCTGGTTTAACTCAGATCGATGTCGATAATATCCGAATCAAGGATAACACAATCAGTACAACTGATGCTGGTGACACGACACTTTTCATAAATCCCAACCCTGTTGGTGATTCTGGTACAGTTATTATCCAAGGTGACTTGACGGTTCGTGGTACTACAACAACCATCAACTCCACAGAAGTTACTATCAATGACTTGACACTTGGTCTTGCAGATAGCGCTGATAATGCTGCAGCTGCAGATGGTGCTGGTCTTATCGTTGGTTCCGGATCATTCTCAGGTGGAACCCGTCCAACGTTCTTGTATGAAGCATCTGGTGACAAGTGGATAGCTAACAAAACCCTTGACGCAACTATCCTTGGTATGTCCGAGACGATCGATGACCGTGTATCAAGTCTATTGTTGGCTGGTGAAGGAATCGACCTTACCTATGATGATAATGGTGGTTCATTAACTGTTACCGCAGAAACTGCGACTGATACCAATCTAGGTGTTGCGAAGTTCCCAACTGCGAACTTTACGTTAACATCCGGATCTGTTGCGATCAGTACAATTGACGGTGGAACATACTCATAAATAAGTGTACCGACTCCCTTCGGGGAGTCTAAACTTATAATTATTCGGAGATAGGTCTTGAGTACAACTATTAAACATAAGAAGAGCACGGTCAAGGGCGTTGCGCCTGGCACCAGTGATCTCGTTCTAGGTGAAATTGCGATAAATACCAACGAAGGTATAATTTATATAAAGACCGAAGACTCTAGTAGTGCGGTAGATATCATAGATTTTAATCAACTCAGAGTATATAACTCTTCGGGTACAAGGATCAATTAATGGCCAGTCCAAATTCTAGACAAGAGATGATCGATTACTGCTTGCGTAGTTTGGGTTCACCCGTGATCGAAATAAACTGTGATGACGAACAAATCGAAGATCGTGTCGATGAAGCTATGCAATGGTTCCGTGAGAATCACCCAGACGGATCTCGTAGACACTACATGTCATTCGCCTTAACACAAGACGATATAGACAACGGTTACGTTGATCTGGCGGACGATAGTATCACTACTGTTGTACGTGTATTCCCAATCAATACTGTTTCTCAATCAACAAATTTCTTTGACATCAAATATCAAATGATGTTGAATGACGTGACCGACCTAAATAACTTTGCCGGTGATATCGCATACTACGAACAAATGCAACAACATCTATCGTTACTCGACATGAAACTGACGGGTATTCCAGAGATGACACATGACCGACAAGGTAATCGTCTGTACTTCTATGTGAGTAGTGAGAAACTTTCGGTCGGTGATAATATTGTATGTGAAGTTTACGGGATACGAACTCCCGATTCTACTACAGAATACAATTCATTGTGGAACCATAAGTTCCTTAAAGAGTATACCACAAGTCTCATTAAAAGGCAATGGGGAACTAACCTATTAAAGTTTGATGGTATGACCTTGCCTGGCGGTGTTCAGATCAACGGACGTTCTATCTTTGAGGACGCGAATAACGAGATCGAACAAATTAAAGTTAGGTTTAGGGAAGAGGAAGATGTAGGCCCTATCTTCTTCGTAGGATAACATGGCAACAAATCCATATATAAGTAAAAAGGTACGTTCAGAACAACACCTATATGAAGACATCGTAATCGAGTCTTTAAAGTTCTATGGTGAGGACGTATACTATCTCCCACGTGAGATTGTCAACAAGGATAAGATCTTTGGTGACGACATTCCCTCACGTTTTTCTGACGCCTACAAGATTGAGATGTACATCGAAAACCAAGAAGGTTTTGATGGAGAGGGAGACCTGTTCACTAAATTCGGTATTGAGTTACGTGACCAAGCAACCTTTGTTGTCGCACGTAGACGTTGGAAGAAGATGGTGGGTGACAATCTGGCTGAGAACGGTTTCCGTCCTCGTGAGGGTGATGTCATCTATCTACCTATGTCGGAGTCTATGTTCGAAGTTCTCAAGGTAGAGACTGAGACGCCATTCTATCAGTTGAGTAACCTACCTACATTCCGTATGCAGTGTGAGTTATTCGAATACAGCGATGAAGACTTTGATACTGATATTGCATCTATTGATGCGGTAGAGTATGAAGGTGCGTTCCAGTATAAAGTTACAATGAATACAAGTGATCAGAATCTTCCTTCGTTGACACCAGTACTGGACGATCAAGGTAGAATCAGTGAAGTTACGGTCAATTCATCGGGATCTGGTTATACCTCCGCACCTGTATTGAATTTCCCTGTTATCTCGAATCAGTCAGTATTTGGCGCATCATCTTTCCACGCATTCCTTGGTCACGGCGACGAAAGACAGTATCTATTGTCTAGTAATATTGGTACGGTAGAACTATTCTTTAAGGTTAGAAATCTACCTACAAGTGGTCAACAAGCATTGTTGTACACAGGCGGAAATGACTTGAAGTCACAACAAGTGATCGGTGTTAATCAGTCGGGTAATGTCGTCTATTCTTATAATGATAATGACGGACAAGGTCAGAAAGAATTAAGCGGAACTTCCGTCTCTATATCTGGTTGGAACCACTTCTTATTTGGTGTTGATAATGACAGTGCCGGTGGAGATCCTAAACGAGTATATGCGTACCTAAATGGTACAGAACTTTTGGATTCGGTTTCACCTGTCTCGCATGACCTTATCAATGGTACTGGATATGCGGTCGGTGGTTTGGCTGCACGTATTGCAGACAGTATCGAATATGGAATCTTTGATGGTTATATCGATGAGTTCCGTGGCTTAGCGGGTAATCGTGCAACTATTCTGGATAGCCGACTCGACAGTAACTCAGAATTGATAGTCCCAACATCTCCGTATGATAGTGATGTTAATACTGCTAAGATTAATAGTGCTGACGGTACTAACGCTGTATTGACTGCGGTACTGTCCAACGGTGGTGTCGGTTCTGTCGATATCGTTAATGCTGGTTTACATTACACTTCTGTCCCAACAATAACTATAGACGCACCTACCGATGGTGGTCAGTTCGTTGTCGGTGAAACTGTAACTCAGACCAACTCTGAATACACAATCAAAGGTGAAGTTACTAGATGGAATGATAGTGATCGTATATTACAACTTGCTCATGTTGGTAGTACAGACGGAAAATATCGTACATTCACTGACACTACACCAATAGTCGGAGTATCGTCCGAAGCAGAGTGGGTTCCGAAACTTGTAGAAGAACTACAAGAAATTCAACAGACAGCCCAAAATAAAATATTTGATGATTTTGAGTCAGACTTCTTAGACTTCTCAGAATCCAATCCATTTGGAGATTTGTTCTAATGTTTGGATCTTGGTTTTATAACAAGAGAGTTCGTACTGCCGTATCGGTATTCGGTTCTATTTTTAACAATCTTCACGTGTTGCGACAGAACTCTGCTGGAGAGACTATATCTCAAGTTAAAGTTCCTTTATCATATGCACCCAAGAGATCCTTTATAGAACGTCTTGCGGAAATGCAAAAGGGTGAGGACGCAGAACGTAGGGTGGCCATCAAGTTACCACGTATGTCGTTCGAGATAACTAACTTGGTGTATGATGCAGAGAGGCAGTTACCCAAGGTAAACCAGTTCACCAGATCCGTAACTGACGTTACTAAGAAGAAGAAATTCTATACATCTGTTCCTTACACAATGGGGTTTCAATTGAACGTATATGCAAAGTCTCAGGATGATGCGTTACAGATAGTCGAACAGGTTATACCTTATTTCAATCCGCAGTATACTTTGTCGGTAAAACCATTTACTGATTACGCAGAGATTGTTGAGGATGTGCCGATTATACTTAATGGTATTTCTTTCTCAGATGACTTCGAGGGATCGGTAGGACAAAGACGTACTATCATATATACTCTGGACTTTGAAATGAAGATGTCATTCTATGGCCCAGACAAAGATTCATCTATCATCCGTGAAGTGGACGCAAACTTCTTCTTAAAAGAAGAGGGTTTCAACGACAGTGACCTATTTGTCGAAAGACTAAATATAACACCAAGTCCCACTAATGTGTCACCAGATAGTGACTACGGGTTTAATGAACTACTGTATGATATCGAGAAATAATGGCTGATGATAAGAATGTTAACACGGATTATGAGTACTCTCGCGATACCTACTACGAGTTAATCGAGAAGGGTAGAGAGTCGTTAGAACTCATGATTGAAGTGGCACGGGAGTCAGAACACCCCCGTGCATTTGAAGTATTATCCGGAATGATAAAGAACATTTCGGATGTTAACGATAAACTGATGGACTTGAACAAAAAGAACAAGGACATTAAACAAGAACCCAAACAGATTGGACAAGAAGGTGGAACCACCAACAACAATGTGTTTATAGGTTCTACTGCTGACCTTCAGCGAATACTACGTGATGAGGAAAAAGTGATTGATGTTGAACCCAGCAGAGAAGAATAACTACCTCGGTAATCCCAACGTAAAGAAAGATGGGGTTGCAGAGGAGTGGACTGAGGAGTCGGTAAAAGAATACGCTAAGTGTATGAATGACCCAGCGTATTTTGCAAGAACCTACGTAAAGATTATATCACTTGATGACGGATTGGTTAACTTTAACTTGTATCCATATCAAGAGAATATGTTTAACCACTTTAACGATAATCGTTTCTGCGTAGTACTTGCTTGCCGTCAATCGGGAAAAAGTATTTCGTCTGTGGTTTACATTCTATGGTACGCGATATTTCATCCAGAAAAAACAATTGCAGTTCTTGCCAACAAAGGTGCAACTGCAAGGGAGATGTTAGGTCGTGTTACGCTCGCATTGGAAAACTTACCGTTCTTTTTACAGCCAGGTTGTAAAGCACTCAATAAAGGTAGTATTGAGTTTAGTAATAACTCTAGAATTATTGCAGCTGCCACCTCAGGCAGTTCTATTCGTGGTATGTCTGTCAACCTCCTGTTTCTTGATGAGTTCGCTTTTGTGGAAAGAGCAAATGAATTCTACACTTCCACATATCCTGTCGTGTCGGCTGGTCGAGAAACTAAAGTCATTATTACATCTACCGCCAACGGAATCGGAAACCCATTCGAGAAAATCTGGACAGGTGCAAAGCAAGGAGTAAATGATTTTAAACCATTTGAGGTCAACTGGCATGATGTGCCAGGCAGGGACGAAGAATGGAAACGACAGACAGTAGCGAACACATCACAACTTCAGTTCGATCAAGAATTTGGTAACACCTTCTTCGGAACAGGTGACACACTAATAAACGCAGAGACACTTCTATCTCTACGTGCATCTAACCCCATCGAATATCTAAATGGTGGGGACTTCCTAGTTTACGATAAACCACAACCACAACATGAATATCTCATGATGGTGGACGTAGCGAAAGGAAGAGGACAGGACTATTCTACGTTTAACGTAATCGACATTAGCGTGAAACCTTTTAAACAGGTCGCCGTCTATCGCAATAATTCTATATCGCCTGTGCTTTTTCCTAATATTATATATAAGTATGCGAATCTCTACAACGAAGCATATGTGGTAATCGAGTCAAATGATCAAGGTACGGTCGTATGTAATGGGTTGTATTATGATCTAGAATATGAGAACGTGTTTGTATCATCTGCGGTAAAGTCGGACTCCATTGGTATTGAGATGACCCGCAAGACTAAACGTCTAGGTTGTACTGCAATCAAGGATATTCTTGAGGAGAAGAAACTAGAGATCGTGGATGAGAATACCATCTTGGAGATATCTACCTTCGTAGGTAAAGGACAATCATACGAGGCGAGTGATGGTAACCATGATGACTTGATGATGAACCTAGTAATGTTTGGATACTTTGTATCAACACAGTTCTTTGCGGATATGACCGACATCAACCTAAAAGAGATGATGTTTGAGGAACAGATGAGACAGATAGAAAACGATGTTCCTCCAGCTGGATTTATCGATGATGGGACAGAATATATCGCGCATGAAGAGTCTCAGAGATTAGAGGGTGAGGATATTGAGGATTGGATGAACAGAACACATGGCACTGTAGGTGTAAGTGAATGGTAAAATACCCGAATGTATAAATAAAGGTATTGAAGAAAAAATCGTATAATGTACACTTATAATTCGCAAACCGAAAAAAGGAAAAAGTTATGGCAACATCAGCTTCTCCCGCAATTGTAGTCAAAGAGATTGATCTCACTGGTGTAGTACCCAGTGTAACGTCATCGACTGGCGCCTTTGTTGGGAATTTTCGTTGGGGGCCTGTACAAGAACGCACACTAGTAGCAGATGAATCTGGTCTAGTAAGCGTCTTCGCTGCACCCGACACAAGTAATGCCGTAGATTTTATATCTGCTGCAACATTCTTAAAATATTCAAACTCACTTTACGTTGTACGTGAAGCAACGGACTCTGCCGTTAATGCAAGTTCTTCTCATGTAGTAGGTATCGAAGATGTTGATAGTTCTGGTATGGCGATTCAAATTCGCAACCGTGATCATTTCGACACATTGAACCTAGGCGTAGTCGGAACATCGAACACTGGTTCTTTTGTCGCTAAGTACCCTGGCGAGTTAGGTAACGCATTAGCGGTCTCCTTCTGTCCTGCTGGCGATTCTGCTTTTGATCTTTGGGATTACAAAGGCGCATTCGACCAAGCTGCGGGAACTTCACCGTACTTGACAGCAATTAACGATTCATCAACTAATGATGAAATGCACGTTGCTGTTGTCGATCGTACTGGTGCAATCTCTGGTACTAAAGGAACTGTTCTAGAAACATTCCCACACGTATCTACACTGAAAGGTGCTTCGACTCCAGATGGAACCCCGAACTACATCTCAGACGTTATCAACAATAAGTCTAACTACATTTGGAACGGTTACTTCGGTGACGATTCTGCATTTGGTGTAGCACACGATAACTTCGGAGATCTGATCGGAGAGACCGCTTCTGTCGATTCTGCTCAAGACTACGGTACCCCATTGGCCGGTTGGACAAACGCAAAAAGCGTTGTTAGTTTGGGTCGAGGAACAGATGGTTCTGATATCGGTACTGGCGAATACGCTACTGGTTTTGATCTGTTCGAAGACGTTGAAACTGTACAAGTTGACATGTTGATTGCTCCTGCTCACGCTAACAAGACTGACGGTAACACTGTTGTAAATGATCTTGTTGGAATTGCTAAAGGACGTAAAGATTGTGTTGTAACTACTTCCCCCGATAAGGCTTCGATTACAGGTACTACTCCTGTAACTAGCACTACTTCGTTTGCGAGTGGTTGTACCCGATCATCATACCTAGTTGTTGATAACAACTGGTTCAAGGTATATGACAAGTATAACGACCAATACATCCAAATCCCAGCTAACGCTGGTACCGCCGGTCTATTCGCTGGTACTGACGCAGTAGCTGCGCCATGGTTCTCTCCTGCTGGACAGAGACGTGGTAACTACTTGGGTGTAACAGACATTCTATCTAACCCTAACAAGACTCAGAGAGATACTCTGTATAAAGCAGGTGTTAACCCAATCGCCAACATTCCTGGCGCTGGTGTTATCCTGTTCGGTGACAAGACCTTTGAATCACGTCCAAGTGCATTCGATCGAATTAACGTTCGTAGATTGTTCCTTGTTCTTGAACGTCAAATTGCTCTTGCTGCCAAGAACGTAATGTTTGAATTCAATGACGAGTTTACTCGTGCAGAGTTTACAAACATCGTAGAACCTTTACTTCGTGAAGTACAGGGTCGAAGAGGTATCACTGACTTCCGTGTCGTTTGTGACGAAACAAACAACACACCAGCAGTCATTGATAGAAATGAATTTATCGCTTCAATCTTCATCAAACCCGCCCGTTCTATTAACTTCGTAACGTTGAATTTCGTTGCAGTTAGAACTGGTGTTGAGTTTGACGAAGTAGTTGGCACGGTATAAGGGGAGATAAGAAATGGCTGTATTAGGTGTAGATGACTTTAAGTCAAAACTCCGTGGTGGCGGTGCTCGTCCCAATCTCTTCAAGGCAACATTGAACTTCCCTGCTTACGCTGGTGGAGATGTAGAACTTGCATCTTTCCTATGTAAGACAGCGGCATTACCTGTGTCAGAAATGGCACTGGTAACTGTTCCGTTCCGTGGACGCCAATTGAAGATTGCGGGCGATCGTACTTTCGCTAACTGGACTGTAACTGTAATCAACGACACAGACTTCAGTGTTCGTGACGCTATGGAGCGTTGGATGAATGGTATTAATGCACACGCTGCAAATACTGGTTTGTCTAACCCTGTAGATTACGAAGCTGATCTGTCAGTTGATCAACTAGACCGCAATGGAGATGTATTGAAAACATACAACTTCCGTGGTTGTTTCCCGACTAATGTGTCGGAGATTGCATTGTCTTACGAGACTAATGATGCGATCGAAGAGTTTACTGTAGAATTTGCTATCCAATATTGGGAATCAAATACTACTAGTTAATTCTGGTATAAGTAATGAATGGAAGGGGGGAATTGTCTCCCCTTCCATTTTACTATTAAGTTTTGAGGTTTTAAATGGCAGAAGACAATAATGGTCTAAAACTCTTTGGTTTTGAAATAAAGAGAGCGACCAAGGACAAGGACAAAGAAAAACTACCTTCTATCGTACCAACGGCTGATCCCGATGGTGCAGGGTACGTTACTGCCAGTGGTTCACACTTCGGTGCATACATTGATATGGACGGTGCGGACTCTAAGGACAACACACAACAAATTCAGAAATACAGGGGTGTTGCACAACATCCTGAAGTCGATGCTGCTATCGAAGATATTATCAACGAGTCTATCTCTGGTTCAGAAATGGAATCTCCGGTTGGTCTGGATCTCGATAAGGTAAAAGCATCAGATAAGATTAAGAAGAACATCATTGAAGAGTTTGAAGGCATCTGCGCGATGTTGAACTTCAATGAGTTAGGTCACGACATGTTCCGTTCGTGGTATGTAGATGGTCGTCTGTATCACCACTTGGTGGTAAACGAATCTAACCTGAAGGCGGGTATCCAAGAGATCCGTCCCATTGATGCTGCAAAGGTACGTAAAGTTCGTGAAGTAAAATATAAGAAAGATCCCACGACTAACGCAAAGATTGTAGAGAAGACCGAAGAGTTTTACATCTACCAAGAGAAATCTGGTACGCAGTCCGGTGTTAAGTTAAGTCCAGATTCAGTATCCTATGTTACGTCTGGTCTACTAGATCCTTCTAGAAAACGTGTAGTATCTTTCCTACATAAGGCAATCAAACCGATTAACCAATTGCGTATGATGGAAGATTCATTGGTAATCTACCGTCTCGCACGTGCGCCTGAACGCAGAATCTTTTATATAGATGTTGGTAACTTGCCTCCACAGAAGGCAGAGAAACACATGAAAGACATCATGTCTCGTTATCGTAACAAGTTAGTATACGATGCGAACACAGGTCAATTGAAAGATGATCGTAAACATATGTCTATGTTGGAAGACTTCTGGTTACCACGTAAAGAGGGTGGTCGTGGTACTGAGATCTCTACACTGCCTGGCGGTGAGAATCTTGGTCAGATCGATGACATTGTATACTTCCAGAAACGTCTATATAGATCTTTGAATGTTCCACTGTCGCGTTTGGAACAAGAGGCCCAGTTCTCTCTAGGTCGTGCGACAGAGATCAACAGAGATGAAGTTAAGTTCCAGAAGTTCATTGATCGTCTGAGAAAACGCTTCGCAACGTTGTTCCTAAATATCCTTCGTAAACAGTTAATACTTAAAGGTATTATCACTGAGTTGGATTGGGAAAATTGGAAGAACGACATCACGGTTGACTATATACGTGATAACCACTTCACTGAACTGAAGGATGCAGAAGTACTCAGAGAACGTCTACAAACTATGGATCAAGTATCTCAGTATGTAGGGGAATACTTCTCTAAAGAGTGGGTTTGGAAGAACGTGTTACAAATGCAAGAAGATGAAGTTGAGACTATCTTGAAACAGATCGCAACCGAATCTAATGCAGAGACAGGAAATGAAGACGAATTTTAATTGGAGAAAATCATGAGTGATACAGAAACAACTGAAGTACAAGAACCTACGCAGATGGAACTGAACCTAAACCAGTTTGTAGATGCAATTCAGGCGTCCAACTTTAATAACGCTGGAGATCTATTCAACGACATGTTGGGTAGTAAGATGCAAGATGCTATGGATGCCGAGAAAGTTGCGGTAGCCGATACCATCTTCAATAACGCACCAGAAGAAGAAGAAGAAGAGATCGAAGATCTTGAACTAGAACTCGATGAATATGAGTTTGGTGTAGAAGAATCTGAAGAAGAATCTGAAGAAGACGAACTTTCTTAATAATAATTCGATCTAAAAAACTTTTTTTGTATAAATAAATGTACAAACAGGAAAAAACTTATAGTGAAAACATTTAAACAGATCCGCGAAGCAAAGAAGTATAAGGGTGAAACCGTGTACTCCGCGAAGACTAAAGGGTCTGTAAAGGTTCCTGTAGTTATTGTAAAAGAACCTAAAGGTTACTGCGTGTATATAGACGGTGACAAGTTAGATGTATTCAAGACTGAGTCTGAAGCAATGAAGACTTTGGTCTCAACTGTCAAAGCACTAGGTGGTAAACTCTAATGAAGTTAATTAGCGAATTTAAAGAAAACGATCTTGAATGTATCGTAGAGAAGAAAGAAAATGGCGATAAGAATTACGTCATTGAAGGAATCTTCATTCAAACAGAATCAAAGAATAGAAACGGACGTATTTACCCTAAACCAATTATGGAGAAGGCAGTAAACGCATACGTTGAATCCCAAGTTAGTAAGAAACGTGCGGTAGGTGAATTGAATCACCCTGAAGGCCCTACGGTTAACTTGGATAAAGTTTCTCACCTCATCACTGATCTTCGTTTCGAAGGTAATGATGTGGTAGGAAAGGCACAAATATTGGATACTCCAATGGGTAAGATTGTTAAAGGTCTCCTTGATGGTGGTGTACAATTGGGTGTGTCAACTCGTGGAATGGGAAGTCTGGAACAAAGAAATGGCGCAATGTATGTCAAAGACGACTTTATTCTTAGTACGGTAGATATCGTACAAGACCCCTCAGCACCTGACGCTTTTGTCAATGGAATTATGGAAGGTGTAGATTGGGTCTGGAATAACGGCATTTTGGAACCCCAGATTATTGAAGATATGGAGACAGAAATTAAAACCGCACCGAAAGCATTTCAATCCGAAGTGCAGATTCGGGAGTTTAAGAATTTCCTCTCGTTAATCAAATCTAATATGTAAGGAGTCAATAATGACTGAAGAAAATAAAGTCGAAGTTGAACTTCACGATGAAGAAATTAACGACATTGTGGAGGAAACTCTCGAAGAAGCACAAGCAGAAGTCGTAGAAGCTACGGATGATACTCCGGTAACGGAACCAGAATCTGTCGCATCTGTGGATAAAGCTGCTGGCGCAACAAAACAGGCACAAGCACCTAAGACCAAAGCCGGTCTGTTGAATGCAATGTATGTCACCGCTTCTAAAATGAAGAAAGGTGAACTACAAGCTGCATACGACAAAATGATGGGCGGTAAGGTAGACGAGTCTGTTGCAGAATCTATCGATACAACTTCCGAGTTGGATGCGTTGGTAGAATCTGAAGCCACTCTTTCAGAAGAGTTTAAAGAGAAGACTGCTGTAATTTTTGAAGCTGCTGTCCGTTCTAAGTTAAGCGAAGAAGTTGATCGTTTAGAAGAACAGTACAAAGAAGAACTGTCTGAAGAAGTATCTGCTGTTAAAGCTGATCTTGTTGAGAAAGTAGATTCTTACATGAATTACGTTGTCGAATCTTGGATGGAAGATAACAAGGTTGCGGTACAGAACGGTCTCCGTACTGAAATCGCTGAATCATTCATGGGTAAAATGAAAGATCTATTCGTAGAATCTTACATCGATGTCCCTGAAGCAAAAGTTGACCTAGTTGACGAACTTGCAGAACAAGTAACTGAGTTAGAAGAAAAACTTAACTCAACTACTGGTGACGCAATCAAGTTAAGCGAAGAACTCGAAGTACTGAAGCGTGATGCAATCATCGCTGAAGCATCTCGTGGACTTGCTGACACCCAAGTAGAGAAGTTAAAAGGACTTATCGAAGGAATCGACTTTGACGAAGAAACATTCGCGTCTAAAGTAGGTATCGTAATCGAGTCACACTTCGCTAAAGAACCTGTTGATAACGCAGAAGTTGAACAAATTGTAGAAGATGCGGACACAACCGTAGAAACCTCAAGTTCAATGGATGCATACGTTAACGCTATCAAAAAAACTATTAAGTAAGGATTATTAAAATGCAACAATCTTACGATACTCTTATCGAAAAATGGTCTCCAGTACTGAACGAAAGTTCTGCTGGCGCAATCACCGATCACCACCGTAAAGCGGTAACTGCTGCAATCTTGGAAAACCAAGAACGCGCAATGGCCGAGTCACGTTCTGCTGAGATGGGTTTCATGACCGAAGCTGCACCTGCTGGTGCTAACACTGGTTCAATCGGCACTTGGGATCCAATCTTGATCTCTTTGGTTCGCCGTGCGATGCCTAACCTTATCGCATACGATGTATGTGGTGTACAACCTATGAATGGCCCAACTGGTCTCATCTTCGCGATGAAGGCACGTTATGGTGCTGGTGCTACTGGTTCACGTGAAGCACTATTCGGTGAAGCTGAGACTCAGTTCTCTGGCGACTCTGCTGGTACTCACGACAGTGACAACGTTTCTGGTTTCAATGGCATCTCTGACTCTGCTACTCCAGACGGTACTTTAGACGACAACCGTCTAACTGCACTTGGTGCATCTGGTATGCCTACTGCTGACGCAGAAGCACTTGGTTCAAGTGGTGGTTCTACTTTCAAAGAAATGGGTTTCACTATCGAGAAGCAAAGTGTTACTGCTGTATCTCGTGCGTTGAAAGCTGAGTACAGTTTAGAACTTGCTCAAGACTTGAAAGCAATCCACGGTCTAGACGCAGAAACTGAGTTGGCGAACATCTTGTCAACTGAGATCCTTGCTGAAATCAACCGCGAAGTAATTCGTACTATCAACTCTCAAGCAAAAACTGGTGCGTTGCAAGCTAACGTTACTAAGAGCGGTGTCTTCGATCTGTCTTCAGATGCTGACGGTCGTTGGTCTGCTGAGAAGTTCAAAGGTCTGACTGTTCAGATCGATCGCGAATGTAACGTGATCGCTAAAGAAACTCGCCGTGGTAAAGGTAACGTACTTATCTGTTCTTCAGATGTTGCTACTGCACTTGCTGCTGCTGGTACTTTGGACTATAGTCCTGCTATGTCTAACAACCTTCAGGTTGATGACACTGGTAACACTTTCGCTGGTATACTTAACGGTCGTATCAAAGTATACATCGATCCATATGCCCAGACTGACTACTGTACTGTAGGTTATAAAGGTCAAAACGCATATGACAGTGGTGTATTCTACTGCCCATATGTTCCTTTACAGATGGTTAAGGCTGTTGGTGAAGATACTTTCCAACCAAAAATCGGTTTCAAGACTCGCTACGGCATGGCTTCTAACCCATATGTTGGTGGTACTCCAACTAGTAATGGTCTTGCTGCTGCAAAGAGCAACCAATACTACCGTATCTTCCGTGTGGACAACATCCTCACATAAGAAGTATAAAAATAAGAGTGAGGTTAACTCACCACATTTTAAGGGACTCTTCGGAGTCCCTTTTTTTATGCGTATAAATAACTCTGTTCACGAACTGAATGTCGAAGTATGAGACGGTATTACCGTTGTGTCTGGTTACCCAGTAATCTAAAAACAGGAGATAGTTATGCGTATCATTGCAATTGCATTCGCATTAGTTTTGTCTGCTTGTTCCACCGTTGATGCAACCATTGACGGTACTGGTGGTATTATCAAAGGTGTCGGTTCAGATGTCTTTGGTGTAACCGCTGGTGTATTGGATGTGACATCAAATCTTATTAAAGATGTTGCAGAAAAGACTGGAACTGCTGCTACAGCACCCGAAGGGGAATAAGTAAGGAGAGTGGTGCGCTGAAAACGCACAAGAGTAATGTTATACCGGCCAAGGACGGCACTTAAAGAAAACCCCTCCGAAGAGGGGTAGAGAGATTGGAGCGGAGCAGAGGACTTGAACCTCCATCTTTAGGTTGGACACCTAACGTAATCATTATACTAACTCCGCATAATATGTGTATATTATAACACAAACTCTAGTTGTTTGGCAAGGAATATTTTACTAATTGTTTTAAACTTTCTTTACCCTGTTCTTGTGGTAAGAAACCAAGAAGTCTCACGGGGAATGTAGTCAACCCACAATACTCCAATGCCTGTCTGTGCGTGCTTAACTGATCAACAAATCTCTTTCGTTTGATCTCTAGTGTCGCCTTTGAAGTCGGTGCGCCTACATGACCAATAAGGTTGGTAAACTTACCCGTCTCCATGTAACGATTAACAGCCTGCATGATAACACGATACTGATAACCTTCACCGATACATACACCGTATGCGTTGGTTTCCTCACTAAACTCACCACCGATAACATGTTCTACCGCAGAGTGGTTAGATACCCAATCCTGTACTTTAGGGACAGAGGTATATAGGATATACGGTTGTGGCGTATCTGCCTCTTCCATAACCATTTTCACTACACGGTTACGACAGGTCTTATCTCGTGTCTTACCGTAGATTCTAATGAACTCTGCGGTAATCGCCTTCTCTGTATTCTTGATGCGACCATTTGCAACTTTGCGACTCAGGTGTTTACGCATATCGACTTCTTTGTTTAGTCGCTTGGGATATCCCTCGTTCTCTTGTGCCTGTACGTCTTCCATCTGTTCTGGTGTACCAGAGAACAAAGTAAAGATCCACTCTGTTTGTCCCAAAGCACGAATCGCTTCGGATCTACCGTAACCATATACAAGGACGTATGGTTTATTGAAGGCCGCACCACGATAATAAACTGCGGGTGGAAACTCTTGGGAATCGACACCGTCAGCGAAAGACAACCTAAGTTGTTCGATCTCAGCTCCAGTGTGGGTGTCTACCTTACCTACATTGCCAGTGATATCATCAATATGAATCTGGTCAAAAGATAGTACAATGTTTTGTACGGATTCTACACCAAGTTCAGTGTAGTCGGGTAACGCGATATTGTCTAGATTTGTGTTAATATAATCAGCTAGTGTTATAATAGCCATGGTATTTCTCCTATTGGATTAAATTAAGTGAAGTAGAAGACTCATTGAGAATCCTAAAACACAATAGTATATATAAGAATATTATCTTATAATATCGATATCGTCTGCATTGACGTTCCAAGTCTCTACTTGTCTACGCAAACGACCATCACCCTTGAGTTTGTCATAACGCTTGACGGCATTCTTTCTCCACCATGCGGTAACACCCTCAAGAGAGAATCTGTCAAAGTTCTCTTTCTTGATCAATGTATCTGTTTCTAGATTCAAATACGCGGGGACATTGTCATACCCATAGGTAGACACGAAAGAACGTTTACGTTCCGTCAGTCCCTTTGCATCCGAATAAGTTTGACAGAACTTCTTATAGGCATTCTCATCATGTACCTTGAGAGAGGCTTTGATAATAGATGCCATCTTGGTCTGTGTTTTTAGTTTACGAGATGAGGCGTCCACAGGAACCAAGGGTTCACCACCATTCTTTTCAATGAACCATGCACTTAGTCTGCGGTAGGTGTCGTCATTGATTAGTGGTAAGAAGTTTGAGTCTGTCAAACCATTGAACCGCAGAAATGGTTTCATACCATCATACTGCGATGCAGACTTTGTTGACCCATATAACGAAGTAGTCTCGAACATGCAGAAGTTTGAATTGTACTTCTTGTTCAATGCCTCACGTGTGTGGTGGGAACAACAAATTGCGGCCAGTAACTTACCACCAAGATAGTTGTAACCAAACGGTTGAGTCGGTACAATGTTGAACCCCATGATTGCGGAGTCATTGAACCGTTTCATTACGTCTGGATTCATACTGTCTAGTGGTCGTCCTAACCATTCGTTCCGTGGTCTACTATTAATAGTAGGAGAACCGAAACGAATCATACCAACAACACTGTTAGTATTCTTTTCCTTGATAACCCACTTCAGTCCCTTGCCAGGAATTGATGCTTCCACAGGTGCGGACGTGACAATCTCCATGTAGGACATGAACTGTTGTGCGGGCGATTCTTGTATTACAAACTCCATCTCGGACGGATGGATATCGAAGTTGCTGAACAGATCTTCTTCTGGCCCCATGCCAGGCAGAGAGTACGGAAAGGATTCCATACGTTCCATCTTGATCTGTCTCATGTATTCATCGATGCGTTCTATGTTTCCAAAGAACTCATCAAAAGCATTTGCTGCGTATAACGCATCTTTATGTTCTAAAATCATTTACTTTCCTCATCATCTGTTACACATTATACAGTATGTAGCAAATTAAGTCAAGCGATATTTAAACGATCTTTGAGTTAGTTATCGTATAAATAGAAGGATACAGGAGAACATTAATGGCAGAACTAACAACAAACAAAAACTACTTGCAACCTACTGGGTTTCGTGTTATAATTAGTAGGCAAAATTACCCGAACCTTGAGTACTTTGCACAGGGTGTGACGCATCCGGGCTCTACCGTTTCTCCGTTAGAACTTGGTACGCCACGCATAACGTCTATTCCATTAGCGGGTGACAAGATCACATACGGTAGTCTTGCCTTGGATATTATACTTGACGAGAACATGACATCATATAAAGAGATGCAGTCTTGGTTAGAGGGAACGATCAACTCCCCTCAGACATCTAACACTGATGCCCAATTTAATCCGTATCAGGATATCGTGGTAAGTATCTTAACGAGTCATAACAACTCCAATACGCAGATCCTATATAAAGACTGTATACCAACAAACATTAGTTCTATACAGTTGCAGGCGAATACATCGACTGTACAATTCTTAACCTTCAACGTGGAGTTTAGATTTTCGTCATTTGAACTGAGGTAGTATGAAATTTATTGAAGTGAAGAACCATCGTGTTCTTGATATATTAGAAAGATTTCGTTATTTGTATCGTGAGAAATATGATGTTACAAAAACAAGTGATTGCATGACAAGTCATATTGACAAAGGCGATCACTTCACATCCGAACAATACCTAGACGAATTAATGAAGAAGGGATCAGACCATGACGGTCTGCCCGCAGCTGCGTACTCGCATCCAATAAAACCTCAACACTATAATCAACCGGATGCTGAAGCGAAGGCGTTGTACGAGAAAGACTTCAATGAAATCAACGATCGACTCAAGACAGAATTGGGTCTACATTCTTCCGCATTGTCTCAGTTGTATCCACCTAAAGGATTTATAGACTGGCACAATAACGCAAATGCGTCATCGTTCAATGTCATATTTACATGGAGTGAGACCGGAGATGGTTGGTTCAAATGGGTAGATAACGGAAAGATAAATACTATGCATGACAAGAAAGGTTGGTCGTGTAAGGTAGGATACTTTGCAAGTTACGAAGAAGAAAGACCAGTCATATACCATTGTGCGTACACTGACTGTTATAGAATTACATTGAGTTTTACATTAGGGTATGATCAAGACTATTGGTTAGATATGATAGACTATATAAAGAATGAGGAATAAATTATGAAGTTAGATTTAGAATTGATATTGAGTGAGTGGAAGACAGACTGTCAAATCCCTACACATCAACTGGACGAAACGTCCCGTAACACTCCGATGTTACACGCAAAATATTTACAATACCTGTCCACAGCCAAGTTGTCCTTAAAACGTGCCGATCACGTACAGAAGATTCTGTTGAAAGATAAGTGGTTGTACTACAATGGCAAGATGGACGAGAACACCCTCAAACATAAAGGGTGGGAACCAGACCCGTTCAACGGTTTGAAGATACTGAAGGGCGAAATGGAACATTACTACGACTCCGATCCGGAAATTCAACGTAGTGAAGAAAAGATTGCGTACCTAAAGACTGTAATTGAGACACTTAATGAAATAGTAAATAACCTTAACTGGAGACATCAGACGATCGGAAATATGATCAGATGGAAACAATTCGAGGCAGGAGCATAAGATGAAGTATATAGTAGTAGGAACACCCGTCTGTGGATATTGCAGACAAGCGAAGGATCTACTGGAACGTAAAGGACTAGAGTACGATTACCGTGATCTGACGCAAATCGCATTGTCCGAACAGGAACGGTTGATGTCGGTGGCTGGTCAAGTATTCCGCACTGTTCCTCAGATCTTTACCGTAGAGGGTGAAGAGTGGAACCACATTGGTGGATACACGGAGTTGAATAAGTCCCTCAATGGATAACAACATTACCATAGGATTGCAGAGTCACTCACTATTAATGGTGCAGTGTAATGCACATCAAGCGCAAGAGTTACGAGATTACTTCTCGTTCTTTGTGCCTGGCCACAAGTTTATGCCAGCGTTTAAGGCAAGACGGTGGGACGGGAAGATTAAACTATTCAACATGGTGACTAAGACGTTGCCTGTTGGACTGTACAAACATCTGAAGAAATTCTGTGCAGATAGGTACTACCCGTTACAGTTGATGGACAGTGATGAGTTTGGTCATCCAGAGATTAAGAACAAGGTTGACCACCCATCTTTGATGAAAGAACTCAAAGACTACGAACCACCATTCGAACCACGGGGTTATCAGTATGACGCAATCGTCCACGGTATAGAAGAGAAGAGAGCGTTACTGTTATCTCCGACAGGATCAGGTAAGTCATTCATCATCTATAATCTGATGCGATGGGTTCAAGAACGAACCGAAGGTAAGACACTCATTATTGTTCCCACTACAAGTCTAGTGGAACAGATGTACAAAGACTTTGAAGACTATGGTTATGATGTACAGAATAATGTACATCGTATCTACTCCGGTAAGGAGAAGGTAACAGATAAGAGAATCATCGTATCTACATGGCAATCTATCTACAGATTCCCCCCAGAGTGGTTTACGCAGTTCGACTCTGTGTTTGGGGATGAGGTACATCTATTTAAGGCAAAGTCTCTATCTACGATGATGGACAAGTGTGTCAATGCTGAATATAGATGGGGTACGACTGGTACACTAGATGGTACTGAGACAAACAAATTAGTACTGGAAGGTTTATTCGGCCCCGTATTCACGGTGACTACCACCGTAAAACTAATGGAAAGTCAAACCTTGGCGGATCTGGATATATCAGTCCTGTTACTGCGGTACCATAACGACATCTGTGCAATGATGGAAGGCAAAACCTATCAGGAAGAGATCGACTATATAGTAACTAATGAAGACAGAGTTCGCTTTGTAACAAATCTCGCATTATCCCAAAAAGGGAATACTCTGGTGTTATTCCAGTTTGTCGAGAAACACGGTAAGGTCTTATTCGAGGCGGTACGCAACAAAGCAAAAGAAGACCGTAAGGTATTTTACGTTTCTGGTGAGGTCGATGCCGCCGATCGGGAACAAATTAGAGGCATCGTGGAGAGTCAAGATGATGGAATTATTATCGCTAGTATGGGGACTTTTAGCACTGGGATTAATATTCGCAACCTACACAATATTGTGTTTGCAAGTCCTTCAAAGTCTCAAGTCAAAGTTCTCCAATCGATCGGACGAGGACTGAGAAAGTCTGACAACAATGCAACGACCAAGTTGTTTGACATTGCTGATGACCTACACACAACAACGTATAAGAATTTCACGTTGCGCCACAGTGCAGAAAGAATAAAGATATATAATAAAGAGAAGTTTAGACATAAGATTTATCCTATAAACTTGAAAGGGAAAAGTGATGAGTGAATTGAATCCGTATGACATTAAACATATTAAGTTGTCTACAGGAGAAGAAGTCTTGTGTGAGATCATCGAGGAAGATGAATATGATCTAGTGATAAGACGTGCGTTGAAGCTTCAAACGGATATTGACGAAGAGGGTACACGGTACCATTCGTTTCGAACCTACATGACGTATCAAGATGATCCGGAAGTTTATGTTATCTTGAAATCAATACATGTGGTATCCGTTACTTACCCAAGTCCTACAATGATGAAACAGTACCTATACTCAATCAGTGCAGTCGAAAAAAATAGGATGATGGCTGATGAAGAAGAAGGTATGACTTCAGAGGACATTTACGATAGAGTACTGAATAGTATGGGTAGAGACTCTAATAATAGTAATGTATTACAGTTTCCAGATCCAGAGAAAACAGTTCACTGAATTTTACATATACTGACTGGCAGAAGAAGTGCTTCTATTATACAGATGCCCGCAACTTCTGTCAAGCGATTAATGAGATAATTATGAAAAAGATTGGATTTACATGTTCCGCATTTGATTTATTACATGCTGGTCATGTGTCGATGTTGAGAGAAGCAAAAGATCACTGTGACTACCTTATCTGTGGGTTGCAAGTGGATCCTTCTGGCCGTAAAGGCAAAAACAAACCTATCCAGACGGTAGTCGAACGGTACGCACAACTCAAGGCAGTTGGTTACGTTGATGAGATTATTCCATATGGGGGTGAAGAAGATCTAGAGGACATTCTTAATATGTACAGTATTGATGTCAGAATACTTGGTGACGAGTATAGGGATCAAGATTTCACTGGTAAGGACATATGTCGTAAACGTGATATAGACTTGCACTTCAACCGTAGAGACCATCGATTTAGTTCTAGTGATCTACGAAGACGAGTGTGTGAAATTTAGCGCTGGACTTCTCAGCGGAAGTGTGTTATAATATGCAAAATAAACGAGAACGATGATATGAAAGTTAAACCTGATATGAAAAAAGTTAAACCTAAAGAAAAACCGCATTACGTAAACAACGCTGAGTTCTCTCAGGCAGTCGTGACTTATGTTAGTCATGCACGAATGTGTAAGGAAGCAGGGAAACCGAAACCCATTGTTCCGGATTACATTGCCAGTTGTTTCCTAAAGATTAGTGAAGGATTGTCCCACAAGGCGAACTTTGTCCGATACACTTACCGTGAAGAGATGGTAATGGATGCGGTAGAGAACTGTCTAAAGGCGATCGAGAACTACAACCTAGAGGCTGCAACACGATCTGGTAAACCAAATGCATTCGCATACTTCACACAGATTACGTGGTACGCCTTCCTCCGCAGAATCCAACGTGAGAAACGTCAACAAGATATCAAGATGAAGTATATCGCAGAGGCGGGTATCGAGCAGTTCCTAGATTTGAATGATGACAACGGATTCACTGACCATAGTAATGTACTCCCATTTGTTGATCAACTCAGACAACGTATTGATGTAGTAAAGAACGCAGATGCCGACTTTAAAGAATATGCGAAAGACGAGAAGAAACAACGTAAGAGACGTGCAGTCAATGTTGATTCTGATCTCAGTGATCATATGGTATAGGCGGTTGAATACGGTCTATGGTGAAACTGGATATCATCCGAGTCTTCTAAACTTGTGTTCAAGGTTCGAGTCCTTGTAGACCGACCAATCGAATAATGCTTGACATTGTACTGCGATCTGTGGTATAATGTCGATTATATTAACAAAGGTATATATTATGAGTATCATGGGTTATAACAATCCGTCAACAGACAAACCCTACATTTCGTTAGTGTGTCATCCCTACGAACACGAAACATCTGTTAATACACGTGTCAGTATAGATATCATGCAGAAGGATCTATCACGTGATGATCTATGTGAAGTGTTCGAAACTTTTATGAAGTCGATGGGTTACCACTTTAATTCAAATGAATCTCTCGGTATTCTGGTCGATGGTGAATGATTAAATGAAAATCGCAATACTAAATGACACCCACTGTGGCATCCGTAATTCGTCTGACATCTTTATGGACTATCAAGAGAAGTTCTATCGAGATGTCTTTTTCCCTTACCTACGTGAGAACGGTATTACTCAGATTCTACATCTGGGTGATTACTACGATAACCGTAAGACGATTAACTTCAAGGCCCTAAAACACAACCGTAAGATCTTTCTAGAGAAGTTGCGGGAGTATGGTATCACGATGGATATCATTGTCGGTAATCATGACGTTTACTTCAAGAACACCAACGAACTGAATGCCCTCAAGGAACTACAGGGTCACTACATGAATGAAGTGAACGTTATCCTTGACAATACTGTCATGAAGTACGGTGACTTGGATATCGCTTTGATACCTTGGATCAATCCAGAGAACGAAAAAGAAACATTAGAGTTTCTAAAGAATACCAAAGCAACTGTTGTGGGCGCACACTTAGAGTTAGATGGTTTTGAGATGTCTAAGGGTATTCCGTGTCACGGTGGTATGAGTATGTCTCACTTCCAACGATTCGACATGGTTCTATCTGGACACTTCCATACTCGTTCGTCACAGGGCAACATTCATTATCTTGGGTCGCAGATGGAGTTCTTCTGGTCTGATTGTGATGACAGGAAATACTTCCATGTTCTTGATACCGAAACAAGAGAACTGACTCCGGTACACAATCCGGTCACGATCCACGAGAAGATTTACTACGATCATGAGAAGATGGACGAGTTCAAGTTCAAGGATATGCGTTATCTTGATGAGAAGTTTGTTAAGATAATCGTTACCAATAAGGGTGATCCGTATACGTTCGAACGTTTTGTGGATCGTGTACAATCTCAGAAGATTCATGAACTGAAGATTGCCGAAGACTTCTCTGAGTTTGGTGGCATGGCAGTAGACGATGACAACCTAGAGGTTGACGATACAGCTACTTTGGTAAACTCATATGTTGACAATATCAATACAGATCTAAACAAAGATAGGATTAAGAAGGAGATTACTTCGTTGATGAAAGAAGCGGAGAACATCGAAGTTGCTTAATCATTATCGGAGTAAGGGTTGGGCCCATATAGAGAACTTTCTGATGCCTCGCGATGTGTCAGGTCTTAGGTATCACGGTGGTCAGATAGCCGGTCTTATCCGTGATACTAAAGATATCGGGTCTCCGTGTGTATATGGTTCACCTACTCATTGGTCTGGTGTCGGATGTGCATCGATGTATGGTCGAGTTCTTTGGGGTCTATATACGTCACCATTTATGCACGATCTCGCTACTACATTGTTAGAGACAGACGAACCTTACTTGTTCAACGATCAGTTGGTGTGGAAGTATTCTAATGATGAGTTCGGGTTTGAATGGCATACCGATAACCACACTGGGTTTAGAGATAACCCTATTCGAGACAAAACAGTAAATTGTTTGATATTTGCACATGACGTTACAGAAGACAACGGTGGTTTGACCCTAATGAATAAGGACAACCATAAAGAGGTAACGTTGTTTCCGAAGTCTGGGGATGTTGTGTGTATAGATGGTAACACGTATCATGCATCTGGCGTAAACACGTCAGGTTCGGTAAGGGGAGCATATGCTTGTGTATATGCTGATAACATGGTCGAAAGAGACCGATATTATATAACGAGGTTTTACGATGAACGGAAAGAAAGCGAAACTAATGAGGAAAGCTGGGATTTCGAAAAAGAAAGACAAGAGAAATTATCAGTCAATGAGTCACCAGAATAAAGGTATGTTTGGAGACGTGGTTGCTGAAGTATCATCTAAGGGTGGAAAGTTAGTCAATGCCAACTAGGAACGATGTAACTGGGGACACTATTCAGTCAAAGGGCCCCAGCAAGAAGTACATGGATAACTATGATTCGATCTTTGGTAAGAAGAAGAAGGATCAGAAGTCCGTCCAACGTGAAGTAACGGATCTGAATCATGATGGTCATGAAGACGCACCCGATGAAGAAAACGCTTGACAATACACTCACAGGCCTGTATAATACGTACCTATGATTAAATTTCAAAAACTCCGATTCAAGAACTTTCTGTCTACTGGGAATACTTTCACAGAGATAGACTTTATTAATTCACCTACTACTCTTGTGGTGGGACATAACGGTGCGGGTAAGTCTACTATGTTAGACGCCCTATCGTTCGGTCTCTTTGGGAAACCACACCGCAAGATTTCTAAACCGCAACTGGTAAACTCAATCAACGGCAAGGGAACAATGGTCGAAGTGGAGTTCATGGTTGGGGCGCAACAGTACAAGATTGTACGTGGTATCAAGCCTAATATCTTCGAGATCTGGCAGAACGGTAACATGATCAATCAGAACTCACATGCAAAAGAATATCAACAGGTTCTAGAGAAGAACATTCTGAAGTTGACTCACAAGAGTTTTCACCAGATTGTTGTTCTCGGATCAAGTTCTTTTGTCCCGTTCATGCAGTTGACTGGGGGTGCAAGACGTGAGGTGATCGAGGATCTACTTGACATTGGTGTATTCTCTAAGATGAACAGTATCCTCAAAGAGAAGACGGGTCTACTCAAGGATCAGATTCGTGAGTGTAATCACAACATAGAGATGTGTAAGACTAAGGTCAATGCACAGAAGAAATACCTACGTGATCTGAATGCAGTGAATACCGCATACCGTAATGAGAAGGAAGAAAAGATCGAAGAGATAAGTTCTGAGATCGAACAGATACAGGAACGCAACATCGAGTTATCACAGATCATTACGGAACGTCAGCCACCTCTCTTGGATAACATTGCGAGTCTTGCTAAGAAGAGTAAAGAACTGACCGAATATATGTCCACGTTCAAGTCACAGATCAAGTCTCTTGTAAAGGAGTCTAAGTTCTTTGAAGAGAACGAAGTGTGTCCTTCGTGCGATCAGGATATTTCTCAGGAGATCCGTGATGAGAAAGTCACCAAGGCAAAGCGTAAGGCGAAGGGTCTGAACGATACTATGGTCATGGCAAAGGAGAAGGAGGCAGACCAACAGTCTCTCCAAGAATCCTATGATGCCATGATGGAGTCGATACGTAATTACTCTAACGAGTTGAACAATAACAACCAGACCATTTCTCGTTTACAAAAGAACATTTCAACTATACAGTCAGAGTTGTCTAAGATTCACGATGACACTGGTGATCTGGAAACGGCTAACAAAGAGTTGGATGGTCTTCGTGAAGAAGAACTGACGTTGACCGAAGACAAGTATAAGTTAAATGAACAGTTCTCGTATAACCAAGTTAATGCAGAACTGCTTAAAGATACAGGTATCAAAACTAAGATCATCAAACAGTACATTCCGGTGATCAATCAGTTGACCAACCAGTATCTACAGATTCTAGACTTCTTTGTACACTTTGATCTGGACGAGAGTTTCCAAGAGACTATCCGTTCACGTCACCGTGATGCATTTACGTATGACTCATTCTCTGAGGGTGAGAAACAACGTATCGATTTGTCCCTACTATTTACGTGGAGACAGATTGCGAAGATGAAGAATTCAGTTGCGACTAATCTATTGATTCTGGACGAGACATTTGATTCGTCTCTGGATGATGATGGTGTAGACAATCTGATGAAGATTATTAATAGTCTGGGTGAAGATACCCATGTGTTTGTGATCTCGCACAAAGGCGAACTAGAAGATGCGGCGTTCGAGAGACGTATCGAATTTGTCAAAGAAAAAAACTTCTCGAAAATGAAAGAGGCGGCTTGACTCTGACAGCCGACTGTGGTATAATATGAAACTTAACAACCGATCAATCTAGGAATTAATTATGGAACTATCTGATAAAACTCTTACAGTACTCAAGAACTATGCGAGTATCAACCCCAACATCGTATTCTCTGAGGGACAAAACCTCAAGACTATCTCTGTTGCCCGCAACGTAATGTCGCAGACATCTATCGAAGAGATCATGCCAAATAACTTTGGTATCTACGACCTCAACGAATTCTTGTCTGTACTGGCATTGGTTGACAAACCTAATCTATCTTTCGCTGAACACTATGTGAACGTAGGTGACTCTACTGGTCGTAGTAAGATCAAGTACTACTATACTGACCGAGACATGTTGACCACTCCTACCAAGGATATCATCATGCCTGAAGCAGACGTTACGTTTACACTAGATATAGACACGTTATCAAAAGTCAAACGTGCGGCATCTGTGTTGGGTCACAGTGAGATTTCGATTACGCCTGCAAGTGGTGCGGTTCGACTATCTGTTATTGATAGTAAAGATGCCACATCCAACGCATTTTCCATTGACGTGGAAGGTACGTATGATAGTGAAACACCGTTCAACTTCATTATGAATGTGAATAACCTTAAAGTAGTAAACGAAGACTTTACCGTAAGAATGAGTAAGAAACTTATCTCGCAGTTCAAGTCACAACAATCAGAAATTGAGTACTTCATTGCACTCGAAAAAACTTCTAAGTATGGAGCATAAAATGTCAGACCAAGAACAATTGAATGATTTAGCAAACCGTGTAGCACGATCTTGTGTTGCGGTAATCGACACCGTAGTACAACGTGGCGGTTTCAAAGGTGAAGAACTCACCACCATTGGTCAATTACGTGATCAAGCGGTACAGGTGATTAATATGGTTGAAGCTGCACAGGGTGCGGAAGAAGTAGAGGAGTAGTACAATGGAGGCAACTGATATTGCAGTAGGAGTTTACATCCTGATAGGACTATCTTTAGTCGCATGGTTTCTTACAAAAGCGTTTAACCGTGATTTTATAGAGAATAGTCGGGAAGCGGAAGATCGAATAGAATCTGCACTAAAGTCGATCGAAGAGTTGCATAGTAGTCTAGATGCGAATCGCACGGAAGAGTTTGACGGACTTACTAAAGCTAAGTTGCGTGTCATTGCCGAAAAACGTGGGATTAAAACTAATACCCGCATGACCAAAGTTCAACTACTGGTACTCCTACGCCAGAAGTAAACCTTGATCGGTTAAGGTTTTTATGGATTTTTTTCCTTAATAAAAAGTCCCTCTTAGCTTGACTTGATTATATCAACTGTGATATAATACCTTTTTTATTATGGAGAATCGAATGTCTAATGACTTTCTTTGGGTCGAGAAATATCGTCCCGCAACTATCGCAGATACTATCTTATCTGCACCCCTCAAAAAAGTATTTCAGAAAATCGTAGAGACCGGAGATGTCCCGAACATGATGTTCGCGGGCGGAGCTGGTACAGGTAAAACCACTGTCGCAAAGGCAATGTGTAATGAACTAGGTCTCGACTATATCATCATCAACGGTTCTGATGATCGTAATATCGATACTCTACGTGGTAAGATCAAACAGTTCGCCTCATCTGTATCTCTCTCTGGTGGTTACAAAGTTGTAATCCTAGATGAGGCGGACTACCTTAACGCGAACTCTACGCAACCCGCACTCCGTGGTTTCATCGAAGAGTTCTCTGACAACTGTCGATTCATACTTACATGTAACTTCAAGAACAAGATTATCGAACCTCTCCATAGTCGATGTAGTGTGTATGAGTTCAACAACAGTAAGAAGATCCTCGCTGGTCTTTGTCAACAGTTCATGCCCCGTCTACAGAATGTTCTTGATACGGAAGGTGTGACATATACCGACAACGTTATCGCAGAACTGATTATGAAGTATGCCCCCGATTGGAGACGTGTACTTAATGAGGCGCAACGCCACTCTATTGGTGGTGCATTGGAATCCAATGTCCTGATCGAAACTTCTAATAATTACAATGATCTCTTCACCCATCTCAAGGGTAAAGACTTCAAGAAGATGCGATCTTGGGTAGTAAACAATATGGATGTGGAACCCGCTCAAGTATTTCGTGGTGTCTATGACTCTATGGAAGGTCGAGTGGCCCCTAACTCAATACCGCAACTTGTATTGATCCTCGCTGATTATCAATACAAGAATGCATTTGTTGCAGACCATGAAGTCAATCTGGTTGCGTGTCTCACAGAATGCATGGCAAACGTGGAGTACTTATAATGGATATTCATGTAGTAACAATGTTAGAACGTGGTGGTAGTACTGGTTACGCTAGAACTACTGATAAGGCATACATCTCTGGTGTCTTTGATAGTCTGTCCCAAGCAATTACTGCTGGTGAGATCGAAGAGGCGTGGCAGGACAACCATTACTGTTACACCATTTCAAAACACGAACTCAATACGTGCGAAGACTGGCAGAACAAAATTGATTATGTTGAAGAAAAGGGTACGCAACTTACGTTTGATTTTGGTATGCAAGATGTCAGATTCGACACGTAAACGTTTATGGAGACTATGGGCAAAATCTCTTGGTGAGAAAGAAGGAACGACTGACCGCGAGGCTGACCAGATCGCAATGATTCGTACCGTAGTCGTACTGGTTAATTTCATAACTTGTTTCGTTATTATAGCGGGGAATATACATTCATGGTAAATAAGTGGCAGAAAGCACATATGGAAGTCGCGGAGAGATACGCACAACTTTCATCGGCAAAACGACTGAAAGTCGGTTGCGTCATCGTTAAAGATAATCGTGTTATAAGTATAGGGTACAACGGTATGCCGTCTGGGTGGGACAATGCGTGTGAACATATTGTCTATCCGAAGGGTTGGAACCCCAAGGACAGTGAACCGTTGAAACCAACTACCAAGGATGAGGTACTACATGCGGAAACTAATGCTATCGCAAAGGTTGCCAGAAGTATGGAATCGTGTTATAATGCGGATCTATATACAACAACCGCTCCCTGTATGGATTGTGCGAAATTGATCTATCAAGCAGGCATTAGTAATGTCTATTACCGATCACCTCACTTGAGGTGCGATGATGGCATTATGTTCCTAAAGAAATGTGGTACTAAGGTAGAACAAATATGAATCCTTTTGAGATAGTAAAACAGATCACGTTCGAGAAAAAAGATATAATTATAGATCGGGAATCGGAGAAGGCCTACAATCCTTTCATGATTAATCGGTCACTATCTTACTTCAATGATACTGTTTTATTTGCAAATGAAATGAATCGTTATTGGCAACTTGATGCAAAGTTACAATTTCAGTTTTTACTAAATATAGTAAGGAAACGTAAACGGTTTTCTAAATGGGTTAAACCCGAAACTGACAGTGACATTGACGCAGTAAGAGAATATTATGGATATAGTAATGCTAAAGCCATTCAAATCCTCCCTCTCTTATCCTCCGATCAAGTTACAATAATAAAAAATAAGGTGAAAAAAGGTGGACGAAAATAATATCGTAGAATGGAGCGTCTCTAAAATGTTAGAGATAACCTTGACGGAACCAGACGACTTTCTCAAGGTAAGGGAAACACTTACCCGAATTGGCGTGGCGTCTCGTAAGGAGAATAAATTATTTCAAAGTTGTCATATATTGCACAAACAGGGAAGATACTTTATAGTGCATTTCAAAGAATTGTTTATGTTGGATGGTAAGAAGTCTAACCTCGAACTATCGGACATTGAGAGAAGAAACACAATCGCAACACTGTTGGCGGACTGGGGACTCGTAGAGATCCAGACACCCGAAGTTGCAAAAGACTGCGCTCCAATGCGTCAGATAAAAATCATTGGATTTAAGGAGAAGGACGAGTGGGAACTCTGTCCGAAATATAATATAGGTAATAAGTGATGGAATTTTTTGGTATATTTGACGGAGATGATAAAGAAGATTGTATAGCGGAGAAGAGACCTTTCCGTGGTACACTTCCTATCGAAATGACATATGACTGGAACCAGTATATGCACATGTTGGATACTCACCCAAAAGATGGATGTGATACTAATACCAGTAAAATGCGGATAGGTCTGAACGCCTTTCATGGTAGACCATCCGCACCAGAGTTCGCAAAGAAAATCGAGGCAGAAATGCAAGATGTCTTTGCGTTACACGGAAACAAGATCACTAACATTGCGTTCAGTGGATTTGGATATGCTAGTGATAGTTATCCATGGCACAAAGATTCGATGGACGTGTTCTTGGTTCAGGTAATCTCCACGTTAAAACTGAAGGTTGAAGGTGTCAACAATGACGAGTTCTTCGACTTCAAGCCTGGCGATTACATATGGATTCCCCGTGGCACACACCACCAAGTGGTACCGGAGATTAGTCGGGTAACATTTAGTTTTGGTGTCGAAGGTGATCCAGACCCTAGTGTATACTTCTAGGTCATTACTTTTAGTTATAACGTCTAACAAAAGTATTACTAAGTATAAATAACGGCGGGTATGCGAATGGTTCGGTACCCGTATAACTCTTGCAATAATATATTGGAGAAACAATATGACTAATACAAAAGCATCACAACTATTTCCACGAGCATCCTTTGTAGGTTTTGACCATTTACTGGACGAGCTCGATTTCATTTCAAGACACGCGAAGGATAATTATCCCCCGCACAATATTGTCAAACGAAGTGCGACCGAATACTCTATAGAATTGGCACTTGCCGGATTCGAAGAAGATGATCTGGATATAGAGCAGAAAGAAAGATCGTTGAGCGTCAGCGGTGAGAGTAAACAACCTGAAGAAGGCGAATACCTTCACAAGGGGATCTCTACCAAGAAGTTTAGACGAACTTTCCGCTTGAGTGAATATGTCGAAGTGGACGGAGCTTCTTACAGTAATGGTATACTTGTCATTAATTTGAAGGTAGTCTTACCAGAAGAGAAGCGTCCTCGTAAAATTTCTATCAGTTAATTTTTCGAGGTTAAGTATGAAAGCCCTTAAATCACGGTCGAATAGAAATTCGACCGAGTGGGTAATGGAAGTTGCGTTGTTTATAGTGGCGTTTGTCACTACCGCACTTGCACTTGCACCACTAGTTTAAAACCCAAGAGGGACAGCAATGTCCCTCTTCTTTATAAGGTTGTTATGAGAAAGAAACTCAAGTTCTACCAAATAGTCATACCTGACAATCCTGTTTCGATGGAATACCACGAAATATCTAAGAAGTCGTTCGAACCCGTATCAGACATAGTAGAGATAGTACCTTTCGAGGCGATCACCCCCCAACACGAAGATTGGGAAAAAATCCACGCAAAGTATAATTGGCAAGTCAGTCTTGCGGGACTAGATAAGAAAAATCCCAAAGCCAGAGAAATGAGTCCTACAGAGAAGGCTGGGATATGTTCTCACTTCGCATTGATCGAACAACGTTCCCTCACGGACGAAGACTTCTGGGTAACGGAACACGATACGGTCTTGATTCCAGAACAAGAAGATAACTTCAGACGACAAGTCTACCTGAGTCACCGTCACTCACATGTGTATTCTAACATAGGTTTATTCATGGGTTGTTATCGGGTGGATCACGGGTTTGCTCATTGGTCAACTCATATATTAAATAAAGGTCGTTTCCCTATCAATGGTGGGCCGTATGCTTGTATGGAGAGATTGTTCAAAACCTACATCACTAGATATTATGGTGAGACCGATGAATATAAACACAGACACGAGACTTTCGTTGCTCCTTGGCATAATTGTGAAGAACTAGGTAGAGGTAAGACCGATCAAGATATGAGAAGGATTTACAACTTTAACTTTCGGTCAGCGTATGGAATCGATCCACCGTATACCAAAGAACAGATTAAACAGAAAATGGATTCACTAGAGTGGGTACCTATACCCACCACCCAAGTAATTAAGAAATCATTAAAGGTGACACAGGATCATACTGGATACGTAGATAGGTTCAGAGAAAAACCTTGGGAAAGACATCCATATTTTCACGTTATTGATTGACAATACCGGCCAGCTGTGTTATAATACCACCTACATTATGAGGAGTCCATATGGATTTTTACACGTCAGTTGCGCGTTACGGCAACAATCTATTATATCGCGGGATCGAGAACGGTTTCCGTGTCAAGAAGAAGATCCCATTCAAACCTACGATGTTTATACCTTCCAACAAACGCGAATCTCGTTGGACGGGTCTGGACGGAACCAATGTGGAACCGATCAAGTTCGGTAACATGAAAGAGGCGGGTGACTTCGCCAAACGTTACGATGGTGTCGAGAACTTCAAGATCTTCGGTACCACCAACTATGTCACACAGTTTATCGCAGAACAATATCCTGGCGTGATCGGATTCGATCCCACTCAGGTTTCTATCTGGACTATCGATATCGAGGTCGAGTCGGATGACGGGTTCCCCGAACCATCCAAGGCAGATCATCCCGTAATCTCTATCACCATGAAGGAACGTGGGTCTGATGAGTATCACGTATGGGGTATGCAATCCTACGATGCGGCAGACAATGTATCGTACCGTATCTGTAAAGACGAACACACCTTGATGTCCAACTTTCTAGACTGGTGGCAATCTCACTGTCCAGATATTATTACTGGTTGGAACTCTCGCACATTTGACTTGCCTTATCTCATCAACCGAATGACTAAACTGTCAGGGTTCGATCAGGCCAAGAAGTTCTCACCGTGGGGTCTGGTTTCAGAAGCGACATACTTTGACGAGGGTATGAAGTCTCAGATCTACAACATCACGGGTGTAGAACAGATCGATTACCTTGAGATCTTCAAGAAGTTTACCCTCAATACGTGGGGACGCCAAGAGTCCTATCGACTGGATAACATTGCTCACGTGGTTCTGGGTGAACGTAAACTATCCTATGAGGAACACGGTTCCCTCCACTCTCTGTACCTACATGACTTCCAGAAGTTCATTGACTATAACATCAAGGACGTGGAACTCGTAGATAGACTGGACGAGAAACTCGGACTGATCGAATTGTGTATGACGATGGCCTATCGTGGTGGTGTGAACTATATCGATGCCCTTGGTACTACCAATATCTGGGACAGTATCATCTACCGACTACTGATGCGTAAAATGATTGCGTGTCCGCCCAAGGTAGAACGTCCCAAGTCTGACTTCATGGGCGGTTACGTTAAAGATCCGGTGGTCGGGTCACACGAGTGGGTCACATCATTTGACCTTGCGTCCCTGTATCCAAACATCATTGTTCAGTACAACATGTCACCCGAAACTGTACTGGACGGATTTGTCAATGATGTATCGGTGGAGAAGTTCCTTAACCGTGAGGTCACTCACCAAGGCGACTATACTCTCGCACCGACTGGTTCTAAGTTCTCGAAATCTAAGGCGGGTATCGTACCTACTATCATTAAACAGTATTACGATGAACGTAAGATTATCAAGAAACAAATGTTGGAATCGAAACAAGAGTTCGAGAAGAACCCGACCAAGGAACTGACCAACAAGATCGCACAGTTGGACAACCAACAGATGTCGATCAAGATTCTTATGAACTCCCTGTATGGTGCGCTAGGTAATCGTTGGTTCCGTTACTTCGACCAACGTGTTGCGGAGTCCATCACTCTGGCGGGTCAGTTATCTATCAAGTGGGCAGAGAGGGCAGTGAACGATGAAATGCAGAAAATACTGGGAACTGACGAGGACTACGTTATCGCAATGGATACCGATAGTGTTTACATTCGCATGTCTCCCCTTGTTGATAAGTTCAGTCCCAAAGATCCTGTCAAATTCCTAGACAAGATCTGTCACGAACACTTCGAGAAAGTTCTGCGTGAATCGTATGCGGAACTGGCCGAGACCACCAATGCATATGAGAATCGCATGGAGATGGAACGTGAGGTGATCGCGGACAAAGGCATCTGGGTTGCAAAGAAACGATACATCCTAAACGTACATAACAACGAGGGTGTCCAATACGCAAAACCCAAACTCAAGATGATGGGTATCGAAGCGGTCAAGTCATCTACGCCCCAAGTCGTTCGGGAGAAGTTCAAGGAAGTGTTCGGTGTAATTGTTAACGGGACAGAGACGGAGACCCAACAATATATCTCAGACTTCAAACAGGCGTTCAAACAAATGCCTCCCGAAGATATCTCGTTTCCCCGTGGAGTATCTGACGTGGTCAAGTGGGCAGACAAGAAGACGGTCTATTCCAAAGGCACACCGATTCACGTGCGTGGTGCATTGATGTACAATAATTCTGTAGTTAGTCATGGACTAAGTAAACGGTACGAACTAATCAAGAACGGATCTAAGGTCAAGTTTGTCTACCTCAAGATGCCCAACCGTCTAGGTGAGAACGTTATATCATATCCTCTCAACCTACCCAAGGAACTGGATCTGCACCAGTACGTAGATTATGACAAGATGTTCAACAAAACTTTCCTAGATCCGTTGACGCCCATTCTGGATGCGGTCGGATGGGAAGACGAACCGAAGGCTACGTTAGAAGACTTCTTCGGATAATGCTTGACAAACTATATCATGCTGTGTTATAATGGGTACCTATGTACGAATTAACTATATTTAAAAATCAGTTTGACAACAAAACGCATCGAACCGTCTCAGTAAAATCTTGGGATGAGTTCGATGAGTTGTTGTTTGGGCTCTCAAATCAAAAAGGTGAAAAAGGTGGTAGAAACTCTAGTCCTCTTATTACTCCTGCTATGTTTCAGGAAGGTACTACACGTAGTAATAAATCTGTTACTCATTGGGGCAATTGGTGTGCTGTCGATGTTGATGATTATACCTTTTCTGATACATCCATAGAGGGGGTAAAAAATGAGTTGGTTGATAGGTTTGGTCGTTGGTCTTTCATTTGTTATAGTACTGCTAGTTCGAAGAATGATCAACCGAAGTTCAGACTTGTATTCGATCTTGACAACGCTATACCGCAAGATAGAATCAAACACTTCTGGTACGCACTCAATAAAGAACTTGGAGACATCGGAGATCCACAGACTAAGGATCTCGCTAGAATGTATTACGTTCCTGCGGACTATCCTAATGCAAATAACTTTTACTTTAGTCATAGTGGCGATACTATTAACACTGATTCACTTATGGCCACTCATAAGTATGAAGTTAAGTCTGGGAGTAGTTTCTTAGATAGACTACCCGAAGAAATGCAGAAGGCGGTAATACAACACCGTAAAGATCAACTGGACAATACCAATTTCAATTGGTCGAGTTACCACGATTGTCCGTTCTTTCCAAAACGTTTGGGGGTTGAGTACCGTGCAATATCTGGTACGGGGTGGTATCACAAGATGTATCAAATCATGGTTGCGATAGCTGGCCATGCTATAAGTAAAGGGTATCCAATCTCCGCAAACGAGATCGCAGAAATGTGTCAACAGTTTGATTCGGAGACAGGTAACTGGTATGAGAACAGACCTCTTATCAAAGAGGCAGACAGGGCATTAGAATATGTTTA
>Ga0115571_1000314_pt1 | contig 36698 bp, 34 predicted proteins | sample COGITO_mtgs_1205_FD_87293 | JGI IMG/M metagenome (GOLD analysis project Ga0115571, IMG submission 87293) | Pelagic marine microbial communities from North Sea - COGITO_mtgs_120531 | ecosystem: Environmental > Aquatic > Marine > Epipelagic | place: Germany:Helgoland, sampling site Kabeltonne...
GTAGGTATAAGCGGAATAAAAAATTCCATAGCTAAAAAAACTGGTGTTCCTCTCACTAAAGGAGGAGTAGAAAGAAAGGTAGCCAGAGGCTTAATTAGAAAAATCTTTAAGTGGTGGTAAAGTGACTGCTAGTATAATTGGTAATAGTATTGTCTAAGAAAAACAACCTCTTACTTTAAAAAAATATCTTCTTTTTTAAAAGAACCTACTATTTCAATATACAAATCTGTATTAGCAAGGTTAATTAATTCAAACAGGTTTTCACTGGGTTTTTTTGATGTTAATGATTCTTTGTTTAAGAAATACTCGAATATTAATTCGTGAGAATTTCCTGTCATATGTCCAAAACGTATAGAATAATCTTCGTCTATATGCTCATATTCAGAAGCTATTTTATTAATTATGGATATGGCTCGCTTCAATTTTGTAGAATCGAGGTTTAAGTCCAGCTTTAACTTAATACTTTCATTTGTTTGGCTAGAAACAGCCATGTTTTCAATGGGTTCAGAAATAAACATCTTATTGGGAAGAGAAGTTATATTACCACTTAAATCTTTCAATTTTATTGCTCTCAATCCAAGTTTAGATACCTCTCCTTCATAACCTCCAATTTTTATAGTTTCACCAACTTCAAATGGTTTTTGCATGTAGAGTAGTATTCCTCCAATTAGATTACCAATAAAATCTTGTGCACCTAAAGCCACTGCCATTCCTCCAAGTCCTACGCCAGCTAACAAAGATGTAGAATCATATCCAGCACTTTCTATTGTAAATGTTAGACCAATAGACCATATTAAAAATTTAGCAACTGCACTTATTACTGATTCTATTGCCTGGTCAACATTGATATCCTCTCGTTGTAAATTAGGTATAACAAATAGATCGTGAAATATTAAATAAATACTAGAAAAAAACCAAGTGGATAGGAATATCATTACACTAGGGTAAAACTTGTAATAATAGTTAATCCAACTACCATTTAAATCAAATATATTTATTAAAATATTTGAAGCTACTACTAGCAACATGAAATATACAGGTAATCTAAGTTTTTTGAAATTCTTTCCTGTCTGTACATATCTTAAGATTCGAGATAGCCTTAAAAACCTAGCAAGTCTAAAAAATCTTGCCAATCTAAATATTGGTGCCCATCCGAAACTGTTCGTTAAATTTTCGAAAAAAGGTTCTAGAAGTATAGGGAAACTAGCAACCACTATAAAAAAATCTAATTTGTTCCAGTGATCTTTGAAGTAGAGTTTTATACCAAGCTTTTTTACTTTGATAATTAATTCTAGAATAAAAAATACAATACATCCATAGTCAATCCAATTAATCCAATCCCCAGTCTTTTCTACAAGTTTTGGATCTAAATCTAGAGCAATGAATATTGTTGAATTTACTAAAACAACAAACATTACTAAGTTTTCCTTAATTAGGAAACTTGATATTTTTTTAAGCATTTGTTTTAAGCATTAATGATTTAACCAAGAATAGAGAAAAGATATCCCATTCCTCCAAGCCATAAAATTTGAATTATCCAACCAGTTATACTTAGTGAAAATGGTTTGAAACCATTAGTAAACCTACCATCTCTTTTAGAAAAAAGATTATTAATTATGAAAAATCCAAAAGCCATAACCATTGCAACAATTTCTTGTGATTCCATATTTTAAATTTTTTGTTTAGTGTATTATTTTTCTTCTTCTATCTTTTCTTTGGGCAGAAAAGCTTTTAAATCATTATTTAGATTTATACTATCTCTAGAATTAAAGTTCATATTTGGAAGAGGAATAAGATGTGTTTTTTTGTTTTTAAACGTTAAAGTAAGACCTGTTTTTATACTGTTTGAACAAGATTGAATATCACTTATTTTAAACTCTTCTTGTGTTCTGTTATCTTTATAAGACAATATTCCGTTATTTATTTTCACATAGTCATTTCTGTCTCTTGTAAGTTTAAATAAGTTATATAATGAAGGTAAAATGCTTAACAGCGACAGATATCCAACTCCATAATAATATTCTATAGAAGTTAAACCTTCCTTTTTGTTAATAAAATCAAATAAGTAATAAGCGACACCTAAAAAAACTAATATTCCCAAAAACTTGGGCCATTCTTTGGGGTTGTATGTTATTACTGCTTCTTTTTCAGTTTTTCCAGACCCCATTAACTGTATAAATATAACACTTGCTAAGATGTTGATTAAACCAGTTATAGCTAATCTCCAAAACCCAAATATCACCCAAGTTTCGTAAACTAAATAAAGTAATCCAATTGCTGATAATAGAGCTAAAATCCCAATTATAAGAACTATTTTATTTGAAGCTTTTTCCTGAGTCATAATTATTTCTTTTTAATTAATTTATTCTTTTCTTTTCTTAAACCACCTAGGTGAGTACAATTGAAAATTTCTTCCATTGATTCAAATGCCACTTCTGCCTTTTTGTATCCATATGTTTTTTCTAGAGTTACAACTTTATTATTATCCCCGCCACTTATATCGATGTCACTCATTTTCATTTGACTAGGATGTTCATATCCACAAGCATGTGTCATTTGTAAAGTCTCTTTTCGAAGGGTGTTTATATAGTTTCCAAATCTAAATGATTTAATTACGGGATCTAATCCTCTTTGTAGTCTTTTGCTTTGTGTAGCAATTCCGGTAGGGCAGTGTCCTGTTTGACATTCTTGAGCCTGTATACACCCAATAGAAAGCATCGCTTCTCTAGCAATATTGATAAAATCAACACCCATAGCAAATGCTTTAAGTACTTCAGATGGAAAACCTAATTTTCCAGATCCTCCAAAAGCAATATCGTTACATAAGTTTCTTTCCTTAAATACATTGTAAACCTCACTAAAGCCAAATACCCAAGGAAGTGCTACATGGTCTGCAAAAGAAGGTGGAGCTGCACCAGTACCACCTTCACCACCATCAATAGTAATAAAATCAGGCCCTTTATTTTCTTTTTTCATAATATCTGCTAATTCGTTCCAGTGGGAGAGATCTCCAACAGCAGATTTTATTCCTACAGGTAAGCCAGATTTCTCAGCTAATTCCTCAATAAAACCCACCATTTCTCTAACATTACCAAACGCGGTATGATACGTTGGAGAAAGTACATCGGTATGAGGTTCAACCCCTCTTATTTTAGCAATTTCTACAGTGTTTTTTTTAGCAGGTAGTACGCCACCTTTTCCAGGTTTAGCTCCTTGAGATAATTTAATTTCAATTGCTTTTACTTTTCCTGGATAGGAGTCTAATACTTTATTTTTAAAAACATCAAAATCAAAATATCTCTTACCATCTTCACCATCCTTACCACAGCCAAAATATCCAGTTCCAATATGAAACATAACATCTGCTCCTTTTTGATGATAAGAAGATAATCCACCTTCACCAGTATTATGGTAACAACCTACCATAGCAGCACCAGTATTAAGAGCTGTATGAGCATTTGCTGAAAGACTACCGTAGCTCATTGCTGAGATATTAACAATGGAATAAGGTCTGTATGGATGTTTTCTATTTTTTGCTTTTCCAATTACTTTAGCACAGGGTATGAAATAAGGGTCGTTTTTTTCATGATTGATATGATTTTCATCAACTTTAAAAGGGAACATTTTAGGATTTACAAAAATATGCCCTGGATGATATAAATCTTTGTCAGTACCAAAACCTTCATAATTATTTTCTTTTTTAGATGAGGAATCTATCCAATTCCTTTGACTTCTGTTGAAAGGGAGTTCGTCCCGATTACTGGCTATAAAATATTGTCTGATTGGAGGACCTAATAAAATAAATACATTTCGTAACCTTCCTAAAAGTGGAAAATTTCTTGTTATGGTATTCTTTTTTTGAAAAATATCATAGATGGTAATTAGTAACAATATAACACCAACAGTAATTAATGAGTAGATAATAATTTTCATATTTTTTAGTTTTATACTATAAATTAACAAATTTTAATAAATTTAATAAAATTTTAAAAATGATTATTTTTTAGTTAAAACGTTAAAATTTAATTCCTTAACGTTTAAATGATCCATTTTCATTTTGAATTATTTTATGATTAAAATAAAGCCTAAATATATATTAGACGGGTGTCCAATTCAAATTTCATTTGATTTGCCAGTAGTTAAAACTGTTTTAGTGTTTTATGGTTGGAAATCCTTTGTAAGAAAATCTAACGATGGTATTGTTTTATATGTAAAAAAGAAAAAACCAAAAATAACTGTTTATTACTGGGACAGTTTCTTTTTTAAAAAGGAAAAGGTTCATCTTGATATAAAGAGTTACAAATCAAACAATATAGATGATTTATCTCATGAACTTTCGGGCGCTATTGAAGTTAAAAAAAATCCTATTTTGTCAACATTTTCTAAACAAAATTTAATTAGACCAAAAACGGACCTCACTTCAGTCAATAAGAAAATTAATAAGCCAAATTTAGTATCTAAAAACCTCTACATAAGTAATATTTCGTCAAATGTAAGTTTTGATAAAAAGATTTCAAATTGGACTAGAAAAATACAACCTTTAAATACCAAAATTTCTTTTGATAATCAAGAATTTGAAAATTTTAAAAAACAAGCAATACATAACCAACAATTTATTTAATTATGGAAGTACAAGAATATTTAGAAAAACATAATAAAAGACAGGATAAAGCTACTAACAGTAAGTTTAAATTATTTTTCAGAAAATTAAAAAACTTTATTTTTCCAAAACCTTCAAGATTTACCAGTTTTTTATGGTGGTGTTCTGGAGCGGATAGTGTTTTACTTAGAATATCTCCTATGAAAGATAGAGTCAAATATGCTGGAATTGGAGGAATAGTATTGTGTACTGGAGTTTTAGCTGCTTTTTCAGGTGGATTTGCATTCTACACCATTTTCTCACCTAAGGGAGAAGCTGTGCACGATAGCGCAGTCCATTTGGATGTGATTTTACCAACTATTATATTTGGATTTGTTTGGGGTTTAATTATTCTGAATTTAGACAGATTTATAGTTTCAAGTACGGGTAAGGGAGATGGAACAGATAAAATTACTTGGAAAGAATTTACCCAAGCTATTCCCAGAATAATTATAGCAATAATTTTAGGTATAGCAATTTCATCACCACTAGAAGTGAGGATTTTAAAATCTGAAATTGATGCTAATCTTCAAAAAGTCCAAGAAGATTATAAAATTGAATTGGATCTTCAAACAGATTCAGTAATCAATATGCAAATAGTAAGATTAGATGATAAAATTGAAGTAGTAGAAAGTAAAATAAAAGACTACGATGATTATATAGAGAAAAGAAGACAGGAATTAAGCGACCAGGGCCTTAGATTGGAACAAGAGGCTGAAGGAAAATTTGGTAATCCTGGAAGAGGACCTGCTTGGAAGGATAAAAAAGAAAATTTAGAATTTAAAAAAGCTGAATTTAATAAATACATTGAAGAAAAAGCAGATGAAATTGCTAACATAAAGTTGGATAGAGATAAATTACATGACCAAATCGATGAATTAGATAATTCAAGAGCTGAAAAGAAGGAAAAAAATGAAACAGTTGCACATCAATTAGATGGTCTTTTGAAAAGAATTCAAATATCACACGAAATTGGCGGTGTAGTTCCTTGGGTGATTTTAGCGGTATTACTTTGTATTGAAATGGGCCCCATTTTCTTTAAAATGATGCTAACAAAAGGTGTTTACGATTATTTAGCTGAGAATATGGATAGAAAATTAAAGGCTTATTCTGGAATTGTCCATAAAGAAGAAATTTTCCAAGATAAAGACGGAACCATCCACAGGGATTATTATGAATTTTTAGAGGAAGACCAAGAATTGCAAGAGAAAAAAATGAAGTTGGAAAGACAATCAGATCTTTCTGGTAAAATTATAAATGCTTGGCATTCATCTAAATCACAAGAAATATCACAAAACCCTGATAAATTTTACGATTCAAATTCTTAAATAAAAGTTTTGATAAAATCAATATTAGGTATTGAGGAAATTTTATTTAATAAGATCTCCAAAAGTGAACAATCTAAATATAAGTTAGTCATCTTCTTGTTTTTTATTTTGATAGTACTTTCTGTAGCATCTGGATCCTACATGGCTCATATGATTTATCAAAACAAGTATTTCTCTTTTCCTGTAGGCATCTTTTTTGGATTTATTATTTTCTCTATATTTAAATTTAGTTTAAGCAGCATTGAAAGAGATAACTCAACTGTGATTAATGAAAGAAAAGTGTTCAACTTTTCTTTCATATTCAAGTTAATGATGCTTTTAATTTTTGGTGTTTTTATAGCCTTTCCTTTTTCTTGCTTTGTTCAAAGGGGTACAACTCAAAATTTAATTGACCAGCAAAAAAAAATAATGCTAGACAACTACACAAACTCACATGTTGCTTACAATAAAAAAAGCTTAAATCTTTTTAATGATAAGATTAAAAACACCAGCATTCAAATTGATTCGCTAAACACTTCTAAAAACCAGTTAAAAGATTCCCTTAAAAATAAAAAAGGCAACTTTTCAGATATTTCACTTTTAATTAGAATTATTGAGGTTGATATTAAAAAATCTGAAATTAGAGTTAAAAAACTTACTGAAAAAAGAGATGGATTAGAGAATTCACTTATAAAAAAGACTGAAATTGATATAATAGACTTTGAAAAATCTTTGGCTAATTCCGAACTTCCACTTTTTCAACTTTCAAAAATATCCACTAAACCTGTTGGTGTTTTTATAATTATAATAATTAACCTTATTTTAATTTATACTCTATACATTACCACCTCTCTTTGTTTTAATGATAAGTATAGCTACGCTAAAGAACAATCCATGCTTTACCGATCAATTATAATTACAGAACATAAAAAAAATATAAATAGTTGTAAGTCTATTTTGAAAGAGAAATTTGATTACAATTATGAGTTTAATTCAAGATTTGAAGATTCACCCTTCAATAGTACACCTTTACTAGTTGAAGAACTAAAGGTTCAATTTAATGGTTTAGAAAATTATTTTAATGGAAAGTCTATCATAGAAAATGAAGAAGTTTAAAACTGAATACATACAAAAATATCTTATTCAAGGAAACTTTGAAAGTAACTTCATTTCAATAAAAACAGAAGTTGAAACAAAAAAGAAAATTTTAGCTGCTGACGGTAGATACAAACTAATAGATAAAAATTCTAATAATACTATTGAGTTAGTGGGAAGGCACATAATCACAGAGGCCAAAATTATAAAATCACTTCCAAAAGGAATTGAAGATAAAAAAGACGCTTTTAGACAAGATAAATTTCTAAATAAAATTGAAGTTTACCCCTTGAAATCACAATTAAAGCCCCTTGAAACTAAAAAAAGATGGAATAATCTTAAAACCGACCCTCTAATTATTGATAGTTTTTATGTAGATCGTCCAGAAATAATTGATTCTTTTTATGAAGAAGGAACAAATAAGGGAGTATTCAAAGGAACTATTTATGCTTCTATCGGAGAATATATTGAGAAACCAATAATCCAAAAGTCATTGGACCCTGTAATTACTTCTATCTCAAATGAAAAAGTAATTGTTGAAGAACCTCTTAATTTAGATAAATCACATTTAATAACTAATCCGGAAGTTATCGGTCAAAATCGGAGAGGATGTGGAAAATATAATCCATTTAACAGATCAAATTATTTAAATAGTGGTGTTACATCACCCGGATGTGGTCATTTTTTGCCAGCTGGATGCAGTAATATGCTTCCAGGTGGATGTATGACTCTAGGTTCTGGATGTTTACCCTCTTGGTTGATGGGTTGCCAAAGAATAGGTTGTGGTTTATTAACATTTTTAATTGGCCTAGCTATTTTACTTGCACTATTAAAAGAATGTAATAATTCTGGTGCTAGTTCTAATAATAATGAATCAAATGGTGAGTCTAGAGTTGATACAGTTAGGATTTACGAAGTAGACACTGTAGAAAGAGTAGTTTTGGATACTTTATATTCTGTGGATACTGTACAGCTTTCTGATACTGTTTTTACAGTAATTAAAAATGCGTTACCATTACCTAATGTGATTTTTAAATCAAACTCTGCCATTATTAGATCATCTTCTGTAGAAGGAATTAAAAATTTAGGAGATTCTTTAGCGACACATCCAGAATTGAATATGATCATTGCTGGCCATACCGATGCTTCTGGAGACGATAATCATAACGATACTTTATCATTCTGTCGTGCTAAGTCTGTTAGAGATGTATTGGTTGATTCTTGTGGAATCTCACCAGAAAGACTAATGTTTGAAGGTTATGGTGAAAAATGTCCAGTTGAAGATAATAATTCAATTGAAGGTAAAACTACCAATAGGAGAGTAGAGTTTAGGTATTTTGGTGAATCGAGTGGTAAATGTGAAAAATTTAAAATTCAAATCGATGAAAACGTTTGTAATTCAGGTTCTTATTTAAGCTCTGTTGAAATTCCAAATTATAAAAGTGATACCATCATCAATCATAAAATAAAGGCTAAAGAAACTTTATATTCATTATCTAAAAAGTACAGTGTTAAAGTTCAAGATATAATTAAATTAAATCCTGGAGTTGATAAGCGCTTCTCTGTAAATAGAGTAATTAAAATCCCAATTTCAAAAAGTATTAGAAACGATAAATCTGATAAAAAAGAAAAAATTTCTAATAATAATTGGTATACTTTAAATAATTCAACAAAAATGGTGTCAGTAAAATCGGAAATTAATTTTAATTCTCGAGTTTTATTTAGGTTAAGAGCTGGTCAAAAATTTGAAGTTGTAGATTCTATTAATAAAAAATGGTGGAAAATTAGATTTAAAACTACTGAAGGATACATCAACAGTCACAAAATTGTAAAATTAGATAACAATAATGAGTGATAAGAAGATAGTCATAAAGGGAAAATTTATTGGTTATTACTCAATTGATAAACTCAAAAAAGGTTCTTATGATTCTTATCAAATTCATTGGGATAAAATTATTATTGAAACGTTTGAAAAAATTGATGATTACAATGTAAATGAATTTAAAATTGGTAACTATCAATATATTGGAGATTTAAAAAAAGAAAAATTTCAAATTTTGACTCCTGATAAAACTTTGATTTCTCAAGAAATATTAAAGTTTGTTATTTTACAAAACATTAAAATTCTAAAAGCTATAACTGCTGACGGAAAGAAATATTTTAAAGCTGAAGGAGACATTTATGGAAAACTTCCATTTACACCAACTTTAGAGATAAAAAAAACAAACCTTAAAACAGAAGACCCTACTAGGGCAGTTACTGAAAATGTAATTAATAGTGATTCCTTGCAAATTAGTCAGCTAAAAGAGTCTAAAGGGTGTTTTAAGCGCAGAAAAAGTACTGTAACACATGATTTACCAAACGAAGAAAAAGTTAATTCAAATAACGTTTCTGAGATTTCTAATGACAATAGTAATTTAACTAATAGTGGTTGTGGTAGAAAATTCACACCCTCCTCAAGATCAAGCTTGGGAAAAGCTTCTAATTGGTTTAGAAATAGCAAAATAAATAAATTAAATAATAATTATTTTAAGAATAGAGGAGGTCAAAGAGGAAACGGTTGTAATAGACGTTCTAGTAATGGAGGTTGCCTAACTTTCTTTCTGTTTTTCATAGGTCTTTCCTTATTAGTATCAGCTTTCGACACTTCTCCATTAATTAGTGCAATTATATTAGGATTGTTTGGACTATTTTTAATTCTTGCAAGTTTAATTCCAAGACTCAGAGGTTCTGTAGGCTCTATTATTGGTATGTTGTTTTTACTGTATGTAATGGGTTCAGCACTAAGTTATTTATCAAATTTCATTAATGAAGACTGGTGGCAGCAAGATTGGGTTGAACAAAAGAGTGATGAAGAAAAAGAGTGGGAAAAGCAAAGAGAAAGAGAAGAAGTAGAGTCTGAAGACACAGATAGTACTGAAACAGATGGTCCTATTACTTATTTCCAGCATAATCATAATTGGAAAGAAAATAGCGGAAACAAACGTAACGCAAAATTTAGAGTTCAAAAAAATCATTTTCAAATTGCTAAAAATAAGAGAAACAATATTCGGCCAAACAGTAGTAACTCCTCAGTTTATTGGAACAAAATTTATTCTTCAATGGTTCAAAGTGATAGAGGAAAACTTACTGAAATATGTCAGATGTATGATAAAATTGGAAAAGAACAAGAGCTGAATTATAATCAGTTTGCAGATATGGTAGTTACTTCCATTCAGTGGATTCCCTATGTACTGGTACTAGAAAAATCTTGTGAAGATTCTAAATATGATGGTGGGTTTGTAACAGAATATTTGTTAAGCGGAAAGCCGTGTCTTGGAAATATTAAATTTGGCATTCAGTCCCCAGTTGAATTTATGTCTAATTTTAAAGGTGACTGTGATACTCGATCTGTCCTTTGTTTTATGATATTAGATCAATTTGGTTATGATGTTGCAGTATTGGTTTCTGAGCAATACGGTCATGCCATTTTAGGAATTAATTTAAACTCGGGTGGTGGAGATTATGTAAAACATAAAGGAAAAAGATATTATGTATGGGAAACAACAGCTACAGGTTTCGAAGTTGGTAATATTCCTCCAGCATGTTCAAACTTAAGATATTGGAAACCCGCACTAACTAATAATTAAAATTTATAAATTTATAATCATGGATAAACAACTTATAATCTCATTTTTAGAACTTTCAATTGCAGTCGTCATTGGTATTTTATCGTTATATATCACTCATTTTGTAGTGGTAAGAATCTACAAAAGCAAATTCCCAACAGATAATCCTTACAAGAATAATGCTTTTCTCATTTTTATGACAGGTATGATGTTTTCAGTGGCATATCTTCTTTCAGGAATCATACATCCTTTATCTTCAACTCTTGATTTGTTAACGAAGTCTTATCCAGATACTACAGACCTTATTTTGTCTTATGGTAAGTACTTAGGTCTGTTTACCTTAATTGGTTTAGTATTGGGCGGAATTATTAATTTTTTAGCGTTCTTTCTTTTTTCTAGTTTAACCACTCAGGTAAATGAATTAGATGAAATAAAACAAGGTAATATTGGAATAGCAATCTTTATATCAGTAATGGCTATTACCATTGCAGTGTTCTGCAAAGAACCATTTCTGGTGGTCTTAGAATCATTTATACCATACCCAGAGTTACCTAGGTTGTTTTGATAAAACAAAAATTTGGATATCTGTGTAGTAAATTTCTTTATTCCTCTGAATAAGTAGTGGCTGACCATACATACTCCTCATTACAATAAAGAATCGCTTTATATATACTAGGTGGTATATTAGGGTCATTTTCATTTTTGTAATACTCTGCATCTTCCTTAAACTCTTCTTGAATAGCTTTAACTTCTTCTTCAGATACTAAACTTTTTAGTTTTTCCCAGTCTTCATTTTCAATATACCCAACATGCTCAATTCCACTATAAGTTTCACTCTTTAAATCATTAATACTAATCTTTAGTATTTCTATATTATAGTCTGTTAACTCAAGTTCTTCAGCAAATTTTTAACCTAAATACTCTGATAAATAATCTGTATTAATACTTTTTTTAATGGCTTCTATCGAGTCACTCATGATTTTAAGACTTTTATCTTATTAATTTAAATAAAATTTTCAAACAAAAACTAATAAATTCTAGATATACTTAAAAGATCAAATATTATTTATGGAACAGGATCATGTCCACTTCCTCCTCTAGGATGGCATTTTCTAATTCTTCTCCAGCCCATTAGACTTCCTTGAAAAAAACCATATTTTTTAATGGCCTGTTTGCTATATTCTGAACAGCTGGGTGTAAATCTGCAAGTTGCTGGAAATAGAGGAGATATAACCCATTGGTAAAATTGTATTAACCAAATTAAAGGGTATTTCATTTAATTTAGTTTAGAAATATCGCATCTTTCATACTTACAATAGTTTAGTAAACTATTTTTATCATAATTCTCCACTTCTTCGTCTAACAATTGCCTTTTTTCCTTACTTAGTTTTTTAAGTATTTTACCTTCAACAAATCTTTTCAGCTCTTCCTGATTTTCGAGTATAAGTTCTGGAACTTTTGTTATTTTACCAGATTCGTCTTTAGCTACCATGGTAAAGAAACAAGAGTTGGTGTGTTTTGAAATACCTGTTTTGGGATTCATAGAATCTATTCTTATTCCAATAATCATCGAAGAATTACCTACATAATTAACAGATGATTTCAATGAAACCAATTCACCTACTTCAACAGGTTGTAAAAATTCTACTCCTTCAACGGCAACTGTAACACAATAAGTTCCGCTATGCTTGGCTGCACAAGCAAAGGCAACTTTATCCATTAAAGAGAGTAATATTCCACCGTGAACTTTCCCAGAAAAATTCGCATAGCTAGGAATCATAAGTTCAGTAATAGTGGTTTGAGAATAAGCTACTGATTTACTTTTCATATATAATTTTTGAAGATTTAATTTTTCCAACTTTCATGTATAAATCAAATCCAACAACTGTTATAAAACAGCAAATTCTAATCCAAATAAGAGTTATTAATAAACCTCCAATAGAGCCATAAACTTTATTATAGTTAGAGAAATTTTCAAAAAAATAGGATACTCCTAACGTGGAAAGTATAATGACAATGACAGTGGTTAAGGTACCTGCATTTATAAATTTTATTTTCAGTTTATCAGATTGAGCGTATCTAAAAATTAAACTAACTGCAAATACCAAGAAATAAATTGTTAAAATCCATTTTAATACTAAGAACAAGAAAAGAATTATCGAGCTTTTGTCATTGTAGTTTAGATAGTGAACAATTTTTCCTACACTAAAACTCAATACTACTGTTGAAATAATTAATACTGAAAATTTAAAAAATAATGCAATAGCAAGTAGCCTCATTTTTATAGTTTTATGCTCTTTGACTATTAAGTGAGAATTGTTTAGTACGTCAATTAAAGTATTCAGCGCATTCGACGAATAGTAAATAACTAAAATAATACCAATACTAAGTAGACCGTAGTATTTTTGATTCACTAGGTTATGTAAAGTTATTTCAAAAAGTTCGTAGGCATTTGCAGGGGTTATTAGCTTTATTTCTGAAAGAAGTATTTCTTGAAAATTAGGAATTGGAATTAAAGGCAAAAGTGTAATTAAAAAAATGATTGCTGGGAAAATAGCCATAAAAAAATCAAATGCGATAGCAGAGCTTTTCACCCTGTAATTTCCATTTTTGATACTTAATTTTAAAAAAATAAATAAGTCTTTAAGACTAAGGGAATTAAAACCCCAAGGTTTAACTGAGCTGATTTTATTTAATAGAGTGTTTTTAATTTTTTTAATTTTAATTATTAATTTTAAAATTAGTTTAAATATTAAATAATGAAGAATTTTTTAAAAACTTTTATAATCTTACTTTTTAGTATCAATTTAACTTCTCAATCTATAGTCAACACTGAAAAGTTATTTACTACAAATGATGAAGGTTTAGGTATTTCATCTGAACTTTCTGGTAGTTCAATATCAGGTAATGCTTCAGTATTATTACTTGAATATTCTTTAAATTTTTCTTACAAGAATAAAAAACATTATTTAAGATTTCTTTCAGGAGGTGAAAATATAAAAGAGTCTAATGAAGAAGTTTCTAATAGTCTGTTTACGCAATTAAGATATAATTATTTCATTGACGATAAAAGTAGATTTTATTCTTTTGCACAAATTCAAAGTAATGCTATTTTATTATTAGAACAGCGAACATTACTAGGAGGAGGATACCGCAGAAACCTTATAGATATTAAAGTAGATACAACCTCTAGGTATGAATTGGATTTGAGTGCAGGTATCATGCAAGAAAAAGAAGTATTAAACACTCCAGATGGTTTTACTGCTATAGAAGATCAGAAAACTAGGAATTACACAAGAGCCATATTTTCTTTGGTGGGAATTATTGATATCAAAGATAAATTCACCATTGTAAATACTACTTATTTTCAACAGTATATTAAAAATATGGATGATTTTAGATTACTAAATGAAACCAATTTTATGGTTCATATTAATGAATGGTTATCAATAGGTGTAGACTTAGAATATAGATTTGATAGTGATCCTCCAAAAGCAATAAATGACTTATCTCAACCACAAGATATTTTAAAACCAAAAGATTTCAATACGAATTTAGGACTCGTATTTAATATTTAATTAGAATCCTAGTAATTTTTCTTTTACGGGCTAAATATGAGCTTGTTTTTTTATTTTTTTTTGTTATATTAGTTTCAAGTTGAAATCAGCCGAAAGACAACTAAAAAACGAAGTAGGTGTTATTACTAAATTAATAAATTAAAATATGTCAGATACAGAAATAAAAGTGACCAAATCAACATCGGTTCAAAGTTTAAAAAGACAATTTAAAGAACATTTCAACTGTTCTTTAGAAGTATATTATGGAAATAATAGAATAGCTGAGGATAGTAAAAAAATCCATGAAATTGCTCATGAAAATTACAAAGGAGGCGATCTAGATATAGGTGCAAGATCAAGAGTCGGAAACGTTGAAGATTATTTTAACAATTCCTTTGGTGTTAAGGTGCAGATTAAAAATGCTGACGCTTCTAAATTAGCAGATAATAAAATGACATTGACTCAGGCTGGAAATATGTAAATTAATTTAAAATCTAAGCAGGATTATTTATAGTCCTGCTTATTTATAACTTTTATAAAAAATGGGATTTTTTAACAATATAATAGACAGCTTTAATTCGGCTGAATTTTCTGTTTCTGGAAATAAAAAACTTAAATCTTTGAGTAGAGATTTTAAAAAAGATTTTGGTTTAAGTTTAATCTTCTACAAAGGTAATAGTATTGCCGATGGTGATCAAACTTTAGCTTCACTTAACAAAAAGACATCTTTAAAAGTAAATACAGCTTCTGACGAAGATTTGAAAATTAAAGGAAATATGAAAGTAAATGAAGTTGAAAAACTTTTTAAAGATACTTTCGGAACGAAAGTCCAAATCAAAGATAAGTCCTCTAAGAATTTAATTGAAAATGATAAAACTCTTGGTGATGCTGCAAGAGAAAATTCGTAATTATATCTAAAGAATATTGCAGAATACAAATAGTAGATAAAAGAAAAGATATTATTGATCTTAGAGAAGATTTTAAAAAAGATGTAGAAAGAATTAAAAATAAAATTGAAAGGTTGAAAGATCAAATTTCAAATTTAAGAGATAGTGTTAAAAGAGCTCGTTAATTTGTAAACTTTAGTTTGATTTTATAAATCTTACAGACAAACCACCAGATTTATCAAAAACATAGTGATTCATGGTTGCTTCTTGATCGTAGTGAAGTGGCCTAGAATGCCCGTAATCTTGATAAGCACCTTCAAAGGACCACCATCTTCCCATTTCGGTAATATATTCAAAACTTCCGTTAGCCTTCCTAATACCCCCTGGCAATCCACTAAAACCACTTTCGTTAGTTGCACCAAGGTTGGGGGATTTCCAATAAAGTAGTGAGTTTTCTTTCATTTTACCACCAGCAACATTGGAATTACCCAAGTAATTTATTAAATCTATCCAGTCGTCTTCATATGGAATTTTCCATCCCTGAGGGCATATTTTGCATGTAAAAGAATCGTAGTATAGTGTATCAATAATATTACCATCATTATCACTAATAAGTTTTTCTAGGGATATAGTATCTCCGATAATTGCATGAAAATTATACAATTTGCCATAAGTTTCATCATTTGATGCGTCGTTATCATAATGACACCAGGCTCCAGAATTAGTGTTACTCCAAGAAACCTCAGACATTGCATTAGATATAGGATCACCATTTGAATAATTACTAGATCTTAGATTGACAGTTGTCCACTCCTGACCGTTACCTAATATAATACTAGGATAAAAATTTCCGTTTACATCACTTACTCCGCTTCCGGGTGAAAAGGTGATTTCAACATCTGCAGAAGAATTCTTTTTACAAGAACTAAATACCACTAATATTAACGATAAAATAATTAAAATTCTCAAACCCTATTTAATAAATAAATAACTAAATCCAACAGAAACAAAGTACATGTCGTTTTGTATTCCTTTTCCAAAATAAGCATCGACTTGCATTTTATCATTCAATAAATAAGAACCTCCAAAATCAAAATTTATTACACTATTGTTATCATCTAAGTTGTATTTACAATCTCCATAAACTTCCATAAACCCTGTAAGTTTAGAATTAAAACTGTTGCTTAAAAAGATTGAATAGTTCAAGGAGTTGTTTTCCTTAAATCTGTCAAAATGATGCCCTATGGTATAACCGATACCAAAGTTTTCGTTAATAGGATTTCCTCCTACCAACTTAATTGAAGTAAATTGATGAATTGAATCAAAAGCAGCCATTGATAGAAAAGCCAATTGGAATTTTTCTTTTCTAAGAAGTTGGATTTTAGTTCCAAGTTGAATAGGGCTTATTGAAATTTCTTTTTCTACCGTAGATATTAATACATCACTTGAAAATCTAAACTCAATTTTATCAAATGCACCGTATCTAAATAATAAATTAGGAATACTTGAGGAATTAACTTCACCATCACTAAAAGAGTACATTAGACCGGATTCTATTTGAAACGCTTTATGGTACAGAGAATAAGAATTGTCAGTTTGTGCACTAGGTCTATCAGTTGCTATAACTTGGGCATTGATGTAGTAGCAAAATAACAGTAGCGTAATTAAAAGATAATTTTTCATAGACTAATTAACGGTGAGTCAATCTAGTTATTATTTCTTTTAAATGAGGGTATTTAGCTACTAAAAATTTTCTATCTGGCATTTCAAAATCCTTAAAATCAAATCCAGGACTTACTGTACAACCGCAAAATGCAAAATTATCCTTGTTTTCAACTTCAGAAGCAAACCAGGTGCCAGAAGGGACAACAAACTGAAAATATTCACCATTAGAAATGTTATTTCCAATTTTAACCGAATGGTAATCTCCTTGATTATTAATCATGTGTAAGAGTAGAGGAGTCCCACAGTAAAAATGCCATATTTCATCTTGTTTAATTTTATGAAATGCGGAAATTTGATTTTTTACTAACAAAAAATAAATGGCAGTCGAGAAGTTTCTAGAACCCTGGACACCTTTCCATAAATTGGCTTCATTAATAGAACCTTTACTTCTGTAATTTTCTTTAAAAAAACCACCTTCTGGATGTGGTGTTAATTTTAATTGATCATTAATGGTCTGAACATCAACTTTCATTTTTCAAAAATATGATTAAAATACTTGATGGAAATCTCGCCTTTAGAAACTTCATTAATGTCTTCAATTTCTTCAGTGTAACTTTCTAAGTCACCTGTAAGTAATGCTGGCATTTTTTGGTTTTTTACATCAAATGACATTTTAATTTGAGATGGAATATTGTAAGGAATGTCTTCATAAGTGAAAGATGCTGTATAGCTTCCCTTATCCTTGGTTATAATAATCATTTTATCTATTAAGTTTTCATTGGTAATCCAAAATTGGCCAGTTACAATATCAGCGTTAATGTCCATAGGGATAACTTTTATTATCTCGTTTTTATTTTCACTTCCCATAGAAACAGCAATAAACTCTGAATTGAATAAATTAGAAGATATACCGCCCATTTCTTTTTTAGGTAAAAAAGCAAATCCTTTTATTTTATAATTGATATCATTTGGACCTAAAAAAGTCATTTTCCCTTCTCTTTCTTTTATGTTAATAAAACTGACATCAATTTTAATTTTTATTTCACAACTGTATGGAGGTACTTGCTCTAAGTTTTCTTGAACCAAAAGAATTTTATTTTTAGCTTCTTCTGATTGTGAATACATGTTGAAATAAAAGCTGCTTAAAATTACTAAAAGTATGATTCTCATGATAGTATATCTTTTCTGTTAAAATGAATAATTCCAATAATATTGAAGATAAATACATAAGCTAACTGCACAAATACAGATAATTTAATTTTATCCAATTCAATATTAAAGTCAAAAAAGTATTGCCATTTTACAAAATGGCTGGTAAAAATATAGGGAATTATATCTTTAAATAGGGGAGCACCCAAAGTGAAAATAATATTAAGTCCTATTATTATTGCAATGGTTCCCACTATGGGGCCTATTGCGTTGTTTACAAATGATGAAATCATCATAGAAAGAGACGCGACCACAAACATCGAAAGTGTACCTGAACAAAATGCCAATAAAAATCTCCAAACAACATCGTTACTACTTATGACTGTAACGCCTCTTCTAAGTACAATTAAATCTCCTGTTCCGAATAAAAAGTAACCCAGCACATAGGTCATTAATGCTAAAAAGATGATAAGAGATGTTGTGTAAATGTATCCGCTTAAAGCTTTCGATAGATAAATTTGAGTTCTACTGTAAGGTCTTTGTAAAATGAGCCTTAAAGTTCCAGAACTTGCTTCACCTGCCAAAGAATCTCCAGTGACCAAACATATTAGTATGGGTATATGAATTATTAGACTATTTAGCAAAATATATGTCATTAAATTGGTATTAATAATCTTACCTTCTAATCGAAAATCATTCTCCAAGTTTTGAATGGCTAATGCTATTAGTTCTTCACCTTCAAAATACATGGCCAATTGCATGGCACCTACTGTCAGAAATATCGCAAGAAAACCAATGTAGGTTCTTGGTCTTTTAATAATTTTAAATAACTCTATAATGGTTAGTTGTATCATTGCGTCAGTCCTAAAAATAATTCTTCAAGGGTTCTCATTTGTCTAACTTCTTGTATTGAAATATTGTTTTTCACAATGTCTTCAATAACTAAAGGAATGTTTTCTTCATTTATAAGTGCTATAATGTTATTATTTCTTATTTCAAAATCAATTTTTTTATTTGATAGCAAATTACTAAGATTCTCAACTGAATCAGTTTTAAAGTTCACTTTCAAAAGTTCTTTAGCCATTAATTCTTTAACGTTTCCTTCTAGTATTTTTTGCCCTTTGTTTATAACTACCATACGGTTGGCAATTTTTTCTATTTCACTAAGAATATGACTGGATATAATAATGGTTATTCCCATATCTATATTAATTCTTAAAATAAGGTTTCTCATAGCTGCTTGACCTTGTGGATCTAAACCATTTGAAGGTTCATCTAAAATTATTAAAGAAGGTTGGTGGAGGAGTGTCTGGGCAATACCTAATCTTTGTTTCATTCCTTGAGAATAACCGCCTACTTTTTGATTTCTCTTGTCCCATAAATTAACTTCATTTAAAACCTCTGAAATTCTATTCTTTTTCTTGAGTTTAGACATTTTAAAAAGAATCTTTAGGTTGTCTAAAGCGGAAAGATTCTTGTAAAAATCAGGTTTCTCAATTAAGGCTCCAATATTATTTAAGAATTTTCTATCGTTTCCTTCTATACTTTTATTGCTGATTAGAATTTCACCTTTATTTGGTTTTATTAAACCCAAGACCATTCTTAAAGTTGTACTCTTCCCAGCTCCGTTTGGGCCTAAAAACCCATATATATCTCCTTTATTCACATGAAGAGAAATATCATTTACTGCTTTGAAGGATCCAAAACTCTTTTCAAGATGTCTTATTTCTAATAATTTATCAGATAACATGAAACAAAAATATGCAAATTGTTTAACTTATCATTAAAATAATTAAACAAAATTCATGATTTACATTTTTGGCTGCAGTAAAGAACTGATTCCCAATTAGTTTTCCATTTCTTTCTCCAAGAAAATGGTCTGTCACATGTCTTACATATCTTAAAAGGAAGCTTTTCTTTATGACCTTTCATTTTTTAAAATCGGGTAATTCAGAAATTCTAGCATAAGGGTAAGAATCAATTTTAGTAAGTTTATAATAACTGTTTAAACCACTTATTCCTGAACTTTTTAAAATTTCTAAATCAATGTATCCCTCATCGCTAAGTGCATCTTCATTTACCAAAACATGTTCAACACAGCCTACAACCATAACCGTATTATTTGCTTTTATAGGTATACTTTCCATAAACTTCATACCAATACTTAAATTACTTTCTTTTACGAACGGAGCTTTGAATCCATCTATATAATACTTTTTAAAATTACAGTATTCAAACTCAGATTGGTTTTTATCGAACTTTACAGATGTGTAATGACCGTTTTTAGTTAAGTGATTTGGTAAGTGATTCACTGTATAACTACCATTTTCTAAGATGTTGTCATAGGTATCTCTTCTAACTTTATGTTGTGGTCTTAGAATAAAACCTAGTAGGGCCGGATTACTCCCCAGGTGAACTATACTACTAAAAATAGCGAGATTCGGAAAGTTGTCATTGCTTATTGTACCAATTAAATTTCCTGGTTTAATTCCAGTTATACTGTTGACTATATTAAGTCTTTTGACTTTATCCATTTCTAGGATATTTTTTTTAGTAAAATGCTTCATTTTAAATTGTAGTTTTTAATTCCTTTCTTCCAATAGTTGAAAAATGACCCTTTTGCTTCTAGATTTGGAAAAATCCAATCTCTTTCTTCTAAATTACCAGCGTAATGGTTGTTAAAGGGATGCTCTTTGTAATAAATATTGGATGAATTACCAATTATAGATGCTAATTCTTCAAACTCCATAACCGCAACAGTTATACCACTTATTTCTTTCGACATTTCAAGAAAAAAATTCATTACGTTTTTAGAAACAGGATACTTAGAAAAATGAGAAGGCTCCAATAAAAATATTTTGTTTGAATTTAAATTTTTCTTCCAATTTATGTCTAAATTATAACTGTTGTATATTAAAGTTGGGATGTCTTTGTCAATAACTGAAAGTTCATTTTTTGGTAGTATACAATTAAGGATTAAATCATCTTCTGATGATAACTCTAAGGGGACATAAGAGTAAGACGAGAGCTCTTGATAAGATTTATCTAAAAAAGTAGCCATGTCTTTAGTTTTGCAATATTTGTTTATATTTTCTTGATTAGCGATATATTTTTTTGAACTATTTGTTCCAGCAACCCATTGCCAGCTTAATGCGTTACTTCCCCAATCACCATCATTTAAATGGTAGTACATCCATTTTGCAGGATTCAACCAATGGTATTGTCCAATATTGCAACATATCCCGGCAATATACATTCTTAAATGGTTGTGCATATACCCACTTTCATACATTTGCTTAATGGATAAATCTAGGGCAGAAATGGAGGTTGAATGATTAATTATAGCTGATGGAATTTTTCTAGATAGAGTAGGAGATTGAATGTTTTTTAAATCTACATCTATATTTTCTGTTTGCTGCCATTTTTTTTGCCAGTAGTCTCTCCAAGAAAGTTCTTGCAAAAATTTTTGAACTTTTTCAAACTCATAATCTTTTTTTAGAACAGCATCAAAAATAGTTTTCGTACTTATAATTCCTCTGGAAATATAGGGAGACAATCGACTAACTCCACCATCCAAGTAATTTTTTGAGTATCCATATTTTACGGGATCAAATTCATTTACTTTTTTTAACAACTCTTTATATGTATTATTCACATAACAAATCTACATTTTGGTAAGCTGAAAATATAATCTGTTTAATTATATCAATTCAACCATGGATTTAAATGTGTTGATGTGTCCTTCAACAATATCATATATTTTTTCAGAGTATCCACCACCCATAACCGTCACAATAGGCGCATTTTTAATTTGAGCAAAGCTGTAGACCATTTCATCTCTTTTTTTACAATCTTCTCTAGAAACTTTCAGCCTTCCTAGTTTATCTGTATCCAAGATATCAACACCTGAAACATAAAAAATTAGTTCGGGGTTAATTTGCTTTTCAAGCTTTTTAAGTACCTCTTGAAGTACTTTTAAATATTCTTTTCCATTAGTTCCATCTAAGAGAGCAATATCTAAATCGGACTCTTCTTTTTTAAAAGGATAGTTTTTAGCTCCGTGCATACTAAAAGTATATGCTTCAGCTACGTTTCCTAGAATTGATGCGGTGCCATTTCCTTGATGAACGTCTAAGTCAATTATTAATATGGAATTCATTAAGTGTTTTTCGATTGCATATAATGTTGCAGTTGCTACATCGTTAAACAAACAAAAACCTTCTCCTCGATCCCTGAATGAGTGATGTGTACCACCAGCAATATTAGCTGCAGCTCCGTACTTAAGAGCATAGTCAACACAATCTAAAGTACCTTGTGTTATTACATATTCTCTTTCTATTAGTTCATTGGTAAGTGGAAACCCTGTTTTTCTAATTTCACTTTTACTTAGAGATAGGGTGTTAAGTTTTTTAATGTAATCTAAATCATGTGCTTTCCTTAACCAATATTCTTCAATTTTATTTGCAGAAAAAAAATTTTCAAAACTCACAATTCCTTCATAAACAAGTTGTTGAGGAATTAATTCGTATTTCAACATTGGAAATCTATGATTGGAAGGTAATTTAAGAATGTAGATGGGGTCAAAAGCAATTTTCAGCATTTTAACAATTTTAAAGAATTAACACACTTTCTAACTAATTTTAATTAGTTTTTTAAAAAATACACTTATTTTAAAAGTGAGAATAAATTATTTAGTTTTTTCTATTAATTCACAATAAAATATAATGTCTACCATGTCACCAACTGTCGCTACATGGTCCATCCCAAAATCTGTTCTATTTAGACTGATTTCACCTTCGAAAATAGCTAGTTTTTCGCCCTTTTCATTTTTAGAAAACCCTGAATTTTTAAAAGTAAAAGAAAGTTTATTTCTTTTACCCATCATATTTATATATCCTTTAGCAACAAAATTACTATCGGTTCTAGTTATTTTTTTGGAATAAAATTCAATTACTGGGAATTTTTCGCTGTGAAAAAAGTCTTTTTCCATGAGTGCTTCGTCTCTTACAGTATTGTCAGTATTGATACTGTTTACGTTAATAGAAACTTTAATTTTTGCATCTTCTGGATTGTTATCAGAAACTTTAAAAAGTATGTCAAAGTCCTCAAAAAAACCTTTAGTATCTTTAAGTCCCTCAATATCAAAGCTTATTTCAGAAGTTGATTTATCATTCTTATCGTTCGACCAAGAAGTTCCTAAAAAGGATTCAAAATTCTCTACTTTAACTATATTTTCAGTAGTTTTTTTTAGCTTACTTTCAGGCTCTCCCCAGCAACTGCTTAGTAGGGTTGTAATTAATAGAGAAGTTAAAAGTTGAGAAGTAATGCTTTTCATTTTGTTTTTTTTTGACAATGATAAACAATAAATGTGTTCAATTTAAATAGTTAAATGTCTTTTACACACCTAAAACCAGTATGGTTCGTTCCAGTGTCCATTGAAAAAGGCATTCTTGCAGATACTCTGTAACTAGCGCAATAACTATCGTTACACAAAAAAGAACCTCCTCTGATTACTTTTTTTGGATCATAAGGTTCTCTAGAATATTTCCATGTTTTAGGTCCCTTAGGGTTGAGAGAAATTTCATTAACACTTAATAATTTATAATAACTTTCATTATACCAATCTGAACAAATTTCCCATACGTTACCAGCCATATCATAAAGTCCAAATCCGTTTGGTTGGTAATTCATTACTGGGGAAGTAAATAGAAATCCATCTTCTTTAGTATTGTTTACAGGGAAATTACCTTCCCAAAAATTACATTTAGCTTTTCCAGTTTCAATATGTTCATTCCCCCAGGGATAGATGCAGTTTTCTAAACCTCCTCTTGCAGCCCATTCCCATTCTGCTTCTGTCGGTAATCTTTTTTTGCACCATCTTGCATATTCTACAGCGTCTTGATACGAAATATGAACAACTGGATGGTTTTCAAGTCCTTTAATACCACCTCCAGAACCAAATGGATTTTTCCAATTAGCTCCTTTCACCCATTTCCACCATTGTGAAAAATCTATAGTATTTAATATGTTTTTAGGTTGAAAAAAAACCAATGATCCAGCTGCTAATAAACTGTCGTGTGGTTTTGGTGATCCAGTAGGAAGTTGGTTCTTTATTATTTTCCAATCAATTTTTTGTTCTGCAACAGTTCTGTAACCTGTAGCATTGACAAATTCCATAAATTCCCGATTAGTAACTTCATGCATGTCCATTAAAAAAGAATTCACTTTAACTTTGTGTTTTGGAAACTCTCTTCCTAATGCCCACTGATCGTTATTAGCACCCATCATAAATTCCCCACCTCTAATTAATAACATTTTATTAGTTACAGTTACTTGAGAGGTTTTTAGATTCAAAGAATCATTTAATTTTAAATTTAATTGGCCATTTTTATTTATAAAATCAATTTTATTTATTTTATCACAACAAGATTTTAAGTTTGGGTTTTTATTAGTTTCTACAATTTCTAACTGTTTAATTTTATCTTCATTCGAACAAGAAACGAATAAAACAATTATTGAAATTTTTATAAGAAAGAATTTAAAGAGATCAAACATTTTTTAATGGTTCAGCAATTACAAAAAACATAATAAATAATACTATTGGTTGTTAAATAAAAGGAATTTTTTTTAATATTTGTTCCAATATCTTTAAATGAAAGACTTTAATTTATCTCTACTTAAGTATTTTATTTCAATGGTATTGTATTTAAATTTAATAATTAATCCAAAAATATATACTCAAAACAACACGTCCTTAGAGAATGTTTTTAGTAGCAATATAAAAAGTTTAAAGTCCAACTCCAATTCAATTTCTTTTACTGGTTCCTACAGGTTTTTAGGTTTTCTCCGAAATCAAAAAGAGGTATTTCCAAATAATAACGGTAAAACATCAGTTATTTTGTCTGGTGATAATTTTAGAGAACCTATGTTACTTTTAAAATTAAAAGGGATCACTAAAGATAATATCTCTTTTGGTGCTGATTTCATGATTAATAGTGTTTACAAGGGGCCATCATTTGAAAATACAAAATCATTAACTCTTAATTTAGGATTAAATCTAAGAACATCTTTCAGTACTAAATTTGGGAAATTTAATTTCAGTTCTGGCGGAGTAAATTGGTACAGACAAAGTCGCTTAACTGTATGGGGAAATAGAGCTTTTAACCGGAGAAGCATCTATGACAGAACACCTCAAACTGCTCTAACGAAAACAGCTAATTTTAGGTATGAAAAATACTTTAAAGATGGATTAATTGATCAAGGTGATAGATATGGTAGTAGAGCCTTCCAAGGTCTGTTTTTTAATGGACAAAATTTACCATTTAATTTATCTTTCAAAGGTGTTTTAGGGAAGAGCTCTTTTAACCGATCTATATTTTCTTATTCAGATAATTTTACGGGCTGTTTTAGAATCACTAAAAAAGACTTGAATAATCTTTCAATTTCCTACAATTATTTAAACTCTTTTGCTTCTTTAGATACTGTTTCCAATGATATGAAAAAATACAATATTCATACCATTGAATTATCTAAAAAATGGAAAAAAATAATCTTTAAAATGGAAACTGGTATAGGCAATTACTCCTCTCCAAACTATAATCTAAATTATGGTGAGGCTTTAATTCTAAATATCAAAACTGTAAAATCAATTCAACTACCATTTGAGGTCCAATTATATAGAATATCTCCACAGTTTATAAATCTTACTGGCAATCTTTTTAATACATCTGTTCTAGAAGTTTTTCCAAATATATCTGGAATTGGAACCACGGTCAGAACTCCTTTTAGTAGTCCAATGGTTGACTTGGGTTCCCACACAAATAATAGACAAGGAATTTCTTTAAATGCTGAGCATTCATTTGGTAAACTTAAAATCAATGGTGGCCTTGGAGTTTTTGCAGAAATTGACACTTCAGAAGCTTCACTTTCATATAGATACAACGTGAATTCACAAACTTTATCAAGGCTCTATTTATTTGCACAAAACTGGGGTCCTTATAATTCTCTAAACTCAACATACAGAGGAATATTTGAAGAAGTTTCTATATCAGATACCAATTCTTTAGGGAAACCAAATTTCAAAAAGTTTTTCAACACTTTGGAATTGCAAGCAAAATATAAAAACAGCATTAGAAATCATAAATACTATATTTTTTCTTTAACGAGATTAAATTCCTGTCAAAAACGAATTAATTTTTTACCTCAATATAACCTTCAGTCAATTATTAGTCAATTTTCACAAGAATTTGATTTCAGTTTAGAGCTTAATTCAAATACAATTTTAATACTATCATATGGTATTGAAAGAGTCATAGGCAGCAGTGTTACAGGTTTAGGAGATCAAGATTTACAATTAGGTGGAAACTCAATTAATATTTTGTTAGAGACTTTGGGAATTAAAAAGTTTAATAGCAATAATTTTTCAAGAAATCAAAGAAATAGATTGTTTGGGGTGGGTATAGACCATCACATAGGGGAGAATGCTATGCTTTTTTTAAGACAAAATTTCTACAGTTACAACGATCCTAATTTTGTTTTAAATAATTTAAAAGGAACAGAAACAATGCTTGAACTTAAATTACTTTTTTAAAAATGAATAGATTAAATTCAATAGCAGTAACCATTTTCTTATTTTTTTGTCAATCCTTATCTTTTGGTCAACAAGACGAGAAAATTTGGTTTAGCGGTTTAGCTAGATCCTATTTTGCAAGAGATGTTAATTTATTAAAGAACGATACTATTTCTTCTAATAATTATACTTCAGGATATAATTTAATTGATTTAAATACTCATATTAATCCTCTTGAAGATATAGAGGTTTTTGCACAGCTAAGAATCAGAAATGAATTTGGAAGTTTTTTTGGTTCGGGTACTCAAATTGATGTTAGACAACTAACGGTTAAAGGAGTTTTAGGAAATAAAGTGAAATTCAGTATTGGTGATTTGTTTTTGAAGCAAAATAAATTCACATTATACAATAACGAAGAAGAATTGTATTTTTTTAGTGATGGGTTTGCTTCTAGTTATCGAGATGTTATTCACTACGAAAACTTCTATTTGGAAAACAGGTGGAGACTTCAAGGACTTCAAACTAATTTTTCTTATGAATTTGACCGTTTTGTAGAGACTCTTGAATTTGATTTTTTTGTTACTAGACCTCGAGGTTCTTACACATTGGGGTTTAATACTACTCAAAGTGATATGGTTTTGTCTGGGGTTTCAATGATATCCAAGATTTCAAAAAAAATAATTTTCGAGTCCAATTATATAAATTTATTTGAAATTCCTTCTACTGGAAATATAAATATTTCAGTTAGGAATCCGGTTATTCAAGGTGGTTTAACATATGTGAATATATCTTCAAAAGCGATTTCCAAACATCATATTCAATCAGGATTTTCAAAAAGAAGCTGGCTTCAGTTAGATTCTTTGACTAATAAAAAAATTGGTATGTTTAGCGAGTTAAGTAGTTCTTATTTAAAAAATGATTCTTCGTTCAGTTTTTCACTTGTTGGAAGATACGTCGACCCCAATTTTAGAAGCTCTGGCTCACAGACCAGAAGAATTAACATGTCAGAAAATAATTTAAATTCAATTTACACTTACTATTCCAATGAGCAAATCCAAAGAGCGATTACCGCTTTTGATATTGTTAGTGATCCAACAATATATAATCAAGATATCTCTCCAACTCTTATGAGTTTTAATCCTATGTATTCGAATGCATTGCCTTATGGAGATGCCACTCCAAATAGAGCAGGTATATTTTCAAAATTTGATTTTAAAACCAAAAATAAATTTTTAGAGTTAAATTTTAAAAATGCTTATCTAAATGAGGTTATCGGTCAAGGAACTAAAGAAAAGAGAAATTTTTTAATCCTTTCAGCTAGCACAAATTTTAACTTAAATAGAATTCTAAATTTTAAAAAACATCACAACTTTTCATTTTCATTCATTAACGAAATAACAAATAGAGGTGGTAATTCTTTCGAAATGGTAGATTTAAATTCTAAACATTTTGATTTTTCATCTAACATAGAAATAGTAAAAGATATGTTTTTTCAAATTGGACTAAAGCAAGTAAAATCTTTAGGAAATGAATTTTTAACTAAAAGGGGAGCTTATGGTGAAATTCTTACTTTCAATTCCGTAAATTACAAACAGACAGACAATTTATATTCCTTGGGTATAAACTATAAATTTAGTTCTAATGTCTATATAAATGTTCAGTACAATTGCTGGGAAACCAAATTTAACGAATTAGAAACGTTTGATTTTAAATATCAGCGATTATTATTTATTTTTTCTGTAAAATTATGAAGATTAGACAGCAATACATTTTAACAATAATTTCATTTTTTCTACTATTTGGTTGCACAAAAGATGAAGTTGAAGGTCCATTGATTAACGATATTTATGGAGATTTTTATATAAATCAGCCATTTTTAGTTATAAATAAAACTCCAGATTTTTCTATTGATGAATTGGTTAAATTTCAATGCGAGTTTAATAAAAATATAAATTGGAAGATTTCAATAACTGGGATGGCTACAGGAAGTCATAAAATTATTTCAGGTTTTTCTAATTCTCTAGATTCAAATGTGAGTATTTGGAATGGGAATACATCTCAATATCCATTCTTTAAGAAGGAGTATTGTTCCATTGAATTAACTTTTTTAGACGAGCCAGACACTTTAAGAGATACTATTGAAATTATGGGATCCAAATTATACAACGATGGTTTTATTATTGCTGATTTTGAAAATGGTCTTCCTTTAGAATCTATTCTCTATATCAATCCAAATAATTTTGTTAATGACACATTTGTTTTAGCTAGTGATTTACCGTTATTAGGTAATAATTATTTTAAAGCCAGAGGGAGAGTGAATTGGGAATGGAATATTGGTAAACTAGATTTTAAATTAGATTATAACAGTACAATATCAGCTGAAAATTTATATATCAATATTGGTGTTTTATCGGATACTGTTAATCTTCACACCGGACAGTTTATAAATATTTTAATATCTGAATCTGATCTACCATATAATGATGATCTTTCAAATAATGGTGCAGATATTTTTGAGACTTCAATGGAAGTATACAAAATGAAAATACCTGTTGACTGGAATGGTTGGCAAATTTTATCTTTTCGTTATTCGGATTTTGAAGAACTATTGCCGAATGCCCTTGGTGTTACATTTAACAAAAATCCAAATAATATCAGTGGGATGAGAATTGCTTTTCAGTCTTGTCCATCTTCAGGGCCAGACGAAAATTGTCCAGAAAACTTTGATAAACCTATAAGAATTGATCTTGATCATGTAGTATTAACTGAAAATAAAAGTTTATTGAACCAATAAATGAATTTTAAAAATTTTATATATTTTTTTATACTTTTTCTGTTTTCATGTGATTCAATGAAATCTATAAATCTTTACGATTCAGTTGAGAAAAAAGAAGACCCTTTTCTAAGTTTCCCACATAAAGATATTTTTACAGATAAAGAATTTACAGGGGTTTACGGAACGAAAGTTCATCCGTGTAAGGAAATCACTTTTGATTCAATCAATAATTTTTCTGGAAAAAATCATCTGCATGTTAAATGGAAAAAAACAAAAGATTGCAAGTGGTTAGGTTTTGGTTTTAAGTGGGATAATTTTAAACCCAAAAACTTACTTCCTATTATTGAAAATAGTGCCTTAGAATTTATGATAAGATCAGATTCTGGAGAATTTTTCAGAGTTCCAATAATTTTTGGCTTGGTAGATTACTCTGAAAAACAATGTTTTTCAAAAATCAATATTTTAGGAATGGAAGATGGAATGGTTGATGAGCAGTGGAGGAAAGTGACTATTCCATTATCTACTTTTAAATATTTCAAGAAAGGGTTGAATATTACAAATGTTAAAGAATTAAGGGTACAACTCATAAATCAAGGAAATTTTCATTTAGACGATATTAAAATTGTTCCTCATTCGCATACTTACGAGGTAAGTAAAGAAAATTTCACAAGAAAGTACAAATCTTTTCCTGTAAATTTGGGAATAGAAAATAAATATTGGTGGGGAGTAAATGAAGATTACTCCAGTAATTTTAAATTCTTAACCACGTTACCCATCAATAATATAAATACTGCAAATAATAATCAGGTTCTACCAAAAGTAGATGTTACATCATATCTTTCGGTTAATTACAGTTCAGAATCAAAAGATAAAAAGTGGAATTCATTTGGTTTCCCTTTCAATCGTTGGGAATTTGCTGACTTATCTGAACTTTATTCAACATCTGTTTTGTATTTTAAAATCAGAGCTGAAAAAGTTCCTAGTATTAAAATTAATTTAGTTTCCTACGGTGGAAAGTCAAAAATTATTTCCAAAATTATTCAAGACAATAATATTATTCAATCTAGTGAAAATAGATTTAATGTTTATCTACCTATAAAATCTTTTAAAAACTATAATAATATTGATTGGTCTAAAATGAAAGAACTAAGATGTAAGATCTTAAAAACTTCAAATTTTGAAATTGGCGATTTTAAATTATTAGAGTTTAGAGGGGATCCGCAAAACCCTAAAAAATGGTTTAAATCATGAGGTTCTTAACAATTATATTCTTTGTATCGCAATTCTTACTTAGTTCAATTTTAACTGCCCAAGTTTCCAAGATTACTATTTCAAAATCTCCATCGGGATTTAAATTGCTAAAAAATAGTCAACCCTATTATATAAAAGGAGCAGGTGCTAAAAATAATTTTAAAAAAGTTAAAGAATCTGGTGGTAATTCAATTCGGATTTGGAGTACTAATAGGTCTCAATTATTGGACTCTGCGTTAAAGTATGATTTATCTGTTTGTTTAGGTATTTGGGTAGCTCAAGAAAGAAATGGGTTTAACTATAATGATGAATACAGTGTAAAATCACAAATAGAGTTAATTAAAAAAGAAATTATAAAATTGAAAGACCATCCATCTTTATTGCTTTGGGGTATTGGTAACGAAGTGGATTTGAAGTATTCCAATTTTAAAGTTTGGGAATCAATTGAAGAAATTGCAAAATTCATTAAAAAAGTAGATCCTAACCATCCGACAATGACCGTTACTGCAGGATTAGACCCCTCTAAAGTTTTTATGATTAAAAAGTATTGTCCAAGTATTGATATATTAGGAATAAATGCATATGGTGCTATAGAAAATGCACCATTGAATATTAAAAGATATGGATGGGAAAAGCCATATATAGTAACAGAGTGGGGAGTAAATGGTCCTTTTGAAGCAAAAGTTAATGCTTGGGGTGCAAAAATAGAACCTACTAATGGATTTAAGTCCAATCAGCGTTTAAGAAGATATAAAGAAATAATTGAGAAAGATGAAAATTCATGTTTTGGTTCTTATTGTTTTTTGTGGGGGCAAAAGCAAGAATCAACAGCTACTTGGCACGGTATGTATTTAAGCAATGGTAACCCAACTGAAGCTGTCGATGTAATGCAGTATTGCTGGAAAGGTGATTGGCCAAAAAATAGAGCACCAAGTATTATGGAAATAAGTCTAAATGGTGAAAATTGGAAAAAAAATCATGTTTTCAAACTCGCAGAAGAAGTTTCTTTAGAATATGAATTTAAAAAATTTAATAATGATAGTTTATTTTTTAATTTTCAATTGTATCCAGAAACATTTTCTAAGAAAGGAGGGGGAGACTTTCAAGAATCACCCGATGAAATAGAATTTGAAATTTTAAGACAAACAGAAAATAACATATCATTTAAAGTCCCCAATAAAAAAGGATTTTACAGAGTATTTGTTTTCTTAAAAAATAAAAACAATCAATCATCTGTTGCTAATATTCCATTTAAGGTAGAAAGTTTATAATTTTAGATTTCAACCTTATTTATTTTTGAAATAACTTTTATGTAAAATTTCATAACCAGGTTTAAATATTATGGTTTCAAAATTATTTCCAGGTTCAATAATGTTGCCATTGTAAATCTCCCATTTTTCAGCACCCATTTTTCGCCAACCTACAGATGAATTGAGATTGTTAGATTTAATTTTAAAACCATTTTGTATCGTTTCTAATTCGGGTTCATTTAAAACGTGTTTCATTCCATGATTCAGCATTTTATCGATCATTTCAAGCTCATTCATGTCACCAAAATCAGAGCTTTCTTTCCAACTGAATAGTTCTTGCTTTAGTTCATTAAAGACAGTGTCGTATTTTTTATTTCCAAATAGGTTGTATAGTTCATTAGGATCGTTAATAATGTCATAAAGTTCATATTTATTTTTAAAACTATTATACCAATCATTCATTGACATATTAAGTTTGTTTTCTAAATGCAAAGAATCCAATAACTTCATAGTAGCCATTTTTTTTCGGTATTTAACGGGTTTCATTATTGGTGAACTAGTGTCGCAGTTAAGGATTAATTTAAAACTATCGCTTCTTATGCACCTTCTCTTATCTGTGTATTCATCGAATCTATCCGTTGCTGCATATATATACTTTCGTTTATTTTGATTATAAAAAGAAATTCCTTCGATGTTGTCTGGTGTATTACAATCTGATAAATCTAAAACAGTAGGGGCTAAATCTATGAAGCTTATCATTTGATTATTTCTTTTTTTATTAGGCTTTTTATTCCACTTTATGATAAGGGGGCATTTTATACCAGTATCATAAATAGACCTTTTATATCTCGGAAATGGTCCTCCATGATCGGAGTAGAAAAATATTATTGTGTTGTTATATAGATTGTCTTGTTTTAATTGAATAATAATTTTTCCGATTAAAGAATCAAGTCTTTCTATATTTTTATAATTGGTTACAAAATCATTTTTTATTGCATCATTGTTTGGGTAGAAAGGAGGTAGTTTGACTTTAGAGATTTCTTCTTTCGAATGTTGTCTTTCATTTCCCCATATTTTAGATTCATGGGTGGAGCTAAAATTAAAAACTGCAAAAAATGGTTGATTTTTCTTTCTATTTTTCCAATGTGCAGTTCGAGAACTTTCGTCCCATGCTAAAGGAGACATTAGCATATTGTAGTCTTCTTTAGAATTATTTGTACAGTAATATCCATTTAGCCTTAGAATTTCAGTAAAAAACTGCACTTTCTTATTTGGTGAAGCGCTATATGAGGGATATGAAATATTGTTTTTATTATTTTCTATTTTTTTGTACGCCCTCATGTGTTGAGTGCCAATTGTTGTGGGATACATTCCAGTGATAATACTACTTCTACTTGGCGCACAAACAGGAGAAACAGCATAAAAATTATCATAAACTATTCCTTCATTTGAAAGTTGGTTAATATTTGGTGTTTTGGCTAAGCTGTCACCATATTGCGGAAAAAATAAAGATTGGTCTTCACAAACCAACCACAGTATGTTAGGCTTTTCTTGAGTGGTTGCATGGATTGAAATAAATAAAAATAATTTAGTTATTAACAGATGCTTCATTTCTTAATGATAAAAAAATTTCTAATTTATTTTAAAATTAAATTTTAAAATTTAACTTTCATTTTAAAATTTAATAAAGTTTATTATGAATCTCAAAGCTTATTTTAAAATACTGCCATTGTTCTTATTTTTTGCATGTGCAAATAATGAGACAAGTAATGAAAACAAAAAGAAACCCCTAAATATTGTTTACATTATGGCTGATGATCATGCTTATCAAGCCATTAGTGCTTATGGTTCTGAAATAAGTAAATTAGCTCCTACGCCTAATATTGATAGAATTGCTAAAAGTGGAGCAATTATGGATGCTGTTTATTGCACCAATTCTATTTGTGGTCCAAGCAGGGCTTCCATACTAACAGGTAATTTGTCTCACATCAATGGTTTTTATAAAAATGTAGATGGAGGTGATTTTGACGGCTCTCAGCAAACTTATCCTAAAATTTTTCAAGAAAATGGCTATCAAACTGCAATTATTGGGAAGTGGCATTTGGGAACTACACCTACTGGCTTTGATTACTCAAAAGTGTTAATTAACTGGGGTGGGCAAGGAACTTATTTCAATCCTCAATTTTGTATAAATGGTAAAGATACTGTTACAGAAACTAAAAGACATTGTACTCAAGTCATTGAAGATGATTGTATAGATTGGTTAGTAAATCGAGATACAACAAAACCGTTTATGTTAATGTATCAATTTAAAGCTCCTCACAGAGATTGGAGACCAGACTCTATTTACCACGATTTATTTGCAGATTTTGACTTTCCAGAACCAGAAACTTTTAACGACGATTATTTTGGAAGACTTGCAGCTAGCGAAAATATGATGGAAATCGAAAATCATTTAAATAGAAGAGACATGAAATTAATAGCTCCAACTGGAATGTCAAGGGGAGATTCTATGAGGTGGTTATCTTACGGCGACAAGGGGCAATTTTGGACTCCATATGATTCTTTAGATGGTGTGGCATTAAAAAAATGGAAATATCAAAAGTACATTAAGGACTATTTGAGATGTATTAGAGGTGTTGACAGAGGAGTTGGAAGAGTTTTGGATTACCTAGAAGAAAATGGTTTAGCAGAAAATACTTTAGTGGTATACACTTCAGATCAGGGTTTTTATTTGGGAGAACATGGTTGGTTTGACAAAAGGTGGATGTATGAAGAATCATTTAAAATGCCATTTTTAATCAAGTGTCCAGATTTAATTAAAGCTGGTACGGTTTCAAAAGAGTTAATTATGAATATTGATTTTGGTCCAACGTTACTTGATTTTGCAGGAATTAAGATTCCTCAAAATATTCAAGGAAAAAGTTTTAAAAATACTTTTTCTGATAGCTCTTACATCGGCAGAGACGCAGTTTATTACCATTATTACGAGTATCCAATTTGGCACAAGGTTCAACCTCATTATGGTATGAAAACTTCGAAATATAAATTAATTCATTTTTATTATTCAATGGATGAGTGGGAGTTATATGATTTGGAAACCGATCCAAATGAAGTGAATAATATTTATAATAAAGTACCAGCTAGTTTAATTTTATCTTTAAAAAAACAATTAAAATCGCTACAATCTGAATACAAAGATGATATTTCTATAAATAAAATGAAATCAATGACTGATACTGTTATAAGAAGAATCTATAACGAGCCAAGTAAAATTTTAAATAAATAAATTCTTGTTTAACAACTACTTAAAAAAATCAAATTAAAATTTGTTTTTTGTTAAATTTTCTTAATTTAGAAAGATCATTATAAACAATTGCTGGTTGATAAAAAAAAATTACTTCTGTTGAGGTGTTTTTTTTGATAGAATAATCTATTAATTGAATACCAATTATTTATAAAATAAATCGACTTAACAACAAAACAATAAACAACAAAACGAAAAATAAATATGAAAATTTTTTACTCATCATTTTTTACTGCACTTATAACTATATTTAGTTTCAGTGTTAGTGCGCAAGTCCCTTCTTTGACATTGTCAGGGATTATGGACCTTACAATTCCAAGTTCTATGGCAACATCTAGTGGTGGTGCTCAAGGAAAAGCAATTCAATTAACAGCAATCAAAGATATAACTGATTTAAGTATATATGGACTGGGTGTTGCTAATAATGGCGGTGGTACAGACGGAGAAGAATATTCTTTACCTGCAATTTCTGTCACAGCTGGTCAACATATATTGGTTGCAAGAGATTCCGCAGCAATTCATTCGTACTTTGGATCCTGTTATTCAAATTTTGATCATGTATTAGTTGGTAATAGTTCAATTTCTCAAAATGGAGATGATGCTATTGAGCTTTTTAAAAGTGGAACCAATATTGAAACTTTTGGAGACGTTAATGTTGATGGTTCAGGTCAGCCATGGGAATATTTAGATTCTTGGGCTTGGAAAGACACAACAATAGCAGGAGATATTTCTTCAAGTAATGTCTTTTCGAATGGGCCTAATACTACTTGGACTCACGTTTTAACTGCTGCTCAAGTTTCCGACGGTGCTTCTAGCCAGTCTGTTCAAACTTTAACTATTAATGTAACAAGTTTACCTTCAGGTGGTGCAAATGTTAGAGTAGCAAAGTCTACTGCTAATGGTAATAATTTTAATGGTCCCTCTCAATCTTTATCCTTAGGTTTAAATACTTTAAATGTTACAAGTGTTGGTTTTGATAGATATGTTAAGTTTCAGTTTAGTAGTGGTGCTGTTGGTTTTGATCATTTAGTTTTAAACGGTAACCTCATTCACTATGGCAATTGGGGATATGGTACTGTTAATTGTTCTGATGGTTCATCTTCTACACAAACCTCTAATTGCAGATATCCAATATGTCCTTCAATAGTTGTTCAAAATATTAATATCTCTTTAGAAGTGAATACTGCAAATATTTACAACAATGGCGGTACAGTTGGTCCAAATGGCATGTATGCTGGTGGTGGTTTCATTGGTGATGCTCAAGGTCTACAATTAACCCAAAGCTCATCGGATACCATGATTTGGACTGGTGTTGTTACATTACCTTTATCTGCTGCTGGTGGTCCAAACCATTACACTTTTTTAAATAGCCCTACATATGGTAGTGATTGGGGAACCAAAGAAAATTTAGCTGGTTTGCCTTGTGGTGATGCTGCTAATTATAATGACAGACTTTTACCTGTAGTTGCAGGTGACTCAACAATCAAGCATTGTTTTGGAAGTTGTGAGTCAGACGGTAGCTGTCCTGCAGCACCGGGTTCATTTATTGATATTACGTTTACGTTGAATGTATCTTCTATTACATCTGCTGGTGGGTCTGTTGATCCAACAGGAATGTTTATAGCTGGTGGTGGTAAC
>Ga0115571_1000315_pt1 | contig 36668 bp, 35 predicted proteins | sample COGITO_mtgs_1205_FD_87293 | JGI IMG/M metagenome (GOLD analysis project Ga0115571, IMG submission 87293) | Pelagic marine microbial communities from North Sea - COGITO_mtgs_120531 | ecosystem: Environmental > Aquatic > Marine > Epipelagic | place: Germany:Helgoland, sampling site Kabeltonne...
AAAACGTTCATTGGCTAATTTTTTTTCTACTGAAGCTAAAAACCCTTGAGTATATTTCAATTCAGCTTGAAGTTTTTCTTTTTCAGCTTCAGGATCCTCTGGAGCAAGAGTTGGAATAAAAAATTCTACTTTAGAAACTCTAAAGCTCCCTCCGTTAATTTTTTCTGGTGTTTGAGAATAAATTATTTCATCTAACATTCCCAATTTCACAATACTGGCTTGATAGGGTAATTCCTTTTCAGAATTTGTAACATATACCGTTATTTTTTCTTTGAACGAAATGTTTTTATCCTTTCTAAAATTTCTTATCCCTGCAACAATCTCTTTAGTGATCTCAAAATCAGTAATTAATCCATTATCAAATGACAAGGCCTCTGGCCAAGAAGAAACAGTTAAGGCTTGATTTACTTCTCTTTCACTGATATAATGCCACAACTCTTCTGTCAAAAAGGGCATGAAAGGATGCAATAAACGTAGGTTATTTTCAAATAAACGAATTATTCTAGCATGAGTTTCAGCATCTATAGGCTTTCCATATGCTGGCTTTGCCAACTCAAGAAGCCAAGAACAAAAATCATCCCATATTAGTTTATAGGTTGTCATTAAAGCGTCAGAAATTCGGTGCTTTTCAAAATTTTCGTCAACCCATTGAATGGTTTTATTAAAATGATTTTCATACCAATCCAAAGCTTCATCAGCAGCAACTGATGGTTTTATCGTTTTCTCTATTTCCCATCCATCAATCAAACGGTAAGCGTTCCAAATTTTATTAGCAAAGTTCTTTCCTTGCTGACAGAGATTTTCATCAAATAGAAGATCATTTCCAGCAGCAGAACTTAACATGAGACCTACACGAACGGCATCGGCACCATAACTTTCAATCAGTTTTAAGGCATCTGGAGAGTTCCCTAACTGTTTGGACATCTTTCTCCCTTTCTCATCACGAACAAGTCCAGTTAAATAAACTTTAGAAAATGGTTTTTCTTTTCTGAATTCATAACCTGAAATAATCATTCTTGCTACCCAGAAAAATAAAATATCTGGACCCGTAACTAAGTCTTGAGTTGGATAATAGTAGTTTACCTCTTCATTTTCTGGATTTCGTATCCCATCAAAAACTGAAATTGGCCATAACCAAGATGAAAACCATGTGTCTAGAACATCTTCATCTTGTTGAAGATCTGCCTTTGTCAAAGAGGTATTACCCGATTTTTTTTGCGCTGCATCTATGGCTTCTTCAGGAGTCAAAGTAACCACAAAATCATCTTTTCCACTTCCATAGTAATAAGCAGGGATGCGCTGACCCCACCACAATTGTCTTGAAATATTCCAATCTCGAATGTTTTCCATCCAATGACGGTAGGTGTTTTTAAATTTTTCAGGCAATAGTGCAATCTCATCAGAATGTAAAACCGCTTCAATTGCAGGCTGAGCAAGTTGCTCCATTTTCAAGAACCATTGATCAGATAAACGTGGTTCTATCACAGCTTTTGTTCGTTCCGAGGTTCCTACTTTGTGAACATGAGGTTCTGTTTTAACCAAAACACCTAATGCATCTAAGGCTTTAACTATTTTCTTCCGAGCGACAAAGCGATCTAATCCTTCAAATTCTAGACCGTGTTCATTGAGTGTGGCATCGGCATTAAAAATATCGATTACGTCTAAATTATGTTTTTCTCCAAGTGCTTTATCATTCAGATCATGGGCAGGAGTTACTTTTAAACAACCTGTTCCAAAATCCATGGCCACGTATTCATCTTCAATTATAGGTATTGAACGATTTGCAATAGGTACTATAAGACGTTTTCCCTTTAAACCATGATAACGTTCATCTTCAGGATTGATACAAACTGCCGTATCTCCTAATAAGGTTTCAGGTCGCGTTGTGGCTATAATTACTCTCCCATTAGAACCTTCTACTTGGTAGGCAATGTGATAAAGATTTCCTGACTTTTCTTCATAAATCACTTCCTCATCTGACAAGGTAGTTTGTGCTTCAGGATCCCAATTTACCATTCTAAAACCACGATATATCAACCCTTTATTGTGCAAATCAATAAAAACACGAAGTACGGACTCAGACATTTCAGGATCAAGTGTGAACTTTGTTCGATCCCAGTCACAACTACATCCTAACTTTTTGAGCTGTTCCAAAATAACACCTCCATATTCATGAGTCCAATCCCATGCATGCTCTAAAAAGGCTTCTCTGCTTAAACTGCTTTTTTCAATTCCATCCTCCTTGAGTTTTGCAACTACCTTTGCTTCAGTAGCAATGGAAGCATGATCGGTTCCAGGGACCCAACAGGCATTGAAACCTCGCATACGAGCTCTCCTAATAATTATATCTTGTAATGAATTATTAAGCATATGCCCCATATGCAACACTCCTGTCACATTAGGCGGTGGAATTACAATAGTATAAGGCTCGCGATCATCAGGAACGGATTTAAAATACTCATTTTCTTGCCAGAAAGCGTACCATTTACTCTCTACCTGCCTAGAATCAAACTTGGAGGGAATTTCCATAAAAATTTTTGGTCTAATTTTTGATTTACAAAAGTAGGGACACTTATGGTATAATAAAAATTGACATCCCGAATTGAAAGAAAATTTTTAACTTTATCTTTCTTAAAAAACCAAATTATGAAATTAAAACACTACATAAACCTATTCCTCCTTTTTGCAATAACACCTGCATTTGCGCAAGAAAAAGGAGCTCAAATCAATTTTGAAACAACTACAATTGACTACGGAACCATTGCCAATGGAAGTAATGGCGAACGTGTTTTTAGTTTTACAAATTCGGGCTCCGAAGCATTAATCATTAAGAATGTTCAATCCAGTTGTGGATGTACCATACCAAAAAAACCAGAGGGATCAATTGCTCCGGGGGATACGAATGAAATCATTGTAAAATATGATACAAAACGCACAGGTCCATTTAGAAAGACAATTACAGTGACAACTAATGTAGAACAAAATAAGATAGTTGCTTTAAAAATTAAAGGAACCGTTCTTCCCAAAGAATAAGATTTAAAAAAGAATTAACCTCCCACAGCACAACGTTATAATACGATCTCGATTCGTTTTAAATTAATTTATTCCCTAATTTTTTAATTTAAAGTTTTTCGTTTGTGGTTAAGAATTTTTTTTTTAGCATTTTTGCCTTTTAATTTGGCATGCCACATTTATCCAATAAGGGAATCCAACTTCCCACTTCACCCATACGGAAACTAGTAGTTTATTCAGACCAAGCAAAAGCGAAGGGTATTGAGGTATATCACCTCAACATCGGACAACCTGATATAGCAGCTCCTATAGAAGCTATAGAGGCAGTTAAAAACGCTGACCTCATGCTACTCCCATACGGACCCTCTCAGGGCACCATAAGCTATCGCCAAAAGCTTTGTGCCTATTATAAAAAACATAACATAAGTATAGAGCCAGATGATGTTCTTGTAACTACTGGAGCTAGTGAGGCCTTAACCTTTGCACTCAATGTGATTTGCGATGCTGGTGATGAAATCATCATCCCAGAACCTTTTTATGCCAATTATAATGGTTTTGCAAGTGCAGCGAGTGTGGATGTAATCCCAGTAGTATCTGAGTTTACTTCTCAGTTTCAGCTACCCGCTTTGGAAAATATTAGTGGAAAAATTACTGAAAAAACTAAGGCTATTTTATTATGTAATCCTAGCAATCCAACAGGATATGTTTACAGTAAAAAAGAGATCAATGCACTAGTCGAATTAGCCATTGAAAAGGATATTTTTTTGATAGTAGATGAGGTCTATCGTGAGTTTATTCATAGTGGAAATGAGCATTACTCCGTTTTACAACATCCAAAAGGACCTAATCATACCGTCATGATCGATTCAGTTTCTAAACGATACAGTCTTTGTGGAGCTAGAGTGGGATGTATTGTATCAAAAAATAATGCGCTCATAGAAAATATTTTAAAATTTGCTCATCTAAGACTTTCCCCGCCCACTTATGCTTTGATGGCAAGTGAAGCTGCCTTAGATGCTCCAGCTAGTTATCTTGAAGAAGTTATTGCTGAATATGGAAAACGCAGAGATGTTTTAATTCAACATTTAGAAAAAATACCAAAAGTAGAAGTCTCACATCCCATGGGAGCTTTTTATTGTATTGTTAAACTACCGGTTGCAGATGCAGAAGATTTTTCTAAATACTTGCTCACTGATTTTCATGATGACAATCAAACTGTGATGCTAGCACCTGCGAGAGGTTTTTATTCTACACCTGGAATCGGTCTTAATGAAGTTCGAATTGCTTTTGTTTTAGACAGTGAAAAATTGATTCGAGCGGTAAGTATTTTAGAAAAGGCTTTAATAGCCTACCAGAAATTAGTATCTTGAAATATGCTCAAGCTTAAGGAAAACGTTTCTTTAAAAAAATACAATTCCTTTGGAATAGAGGTGTTTACAGAAAAGTTTTTTTTACTTACCAAAATCTCCCAATTAAAAGAATTATTTACTCAATTTCAGAAAGAATCGATTAGAGTTCACGGTGGTGGAAGCAATATGCTACTTACAAAGGATTATGATGGAATAACGCTTGTCATTGCCAACAAAGGAATTTCTGTTTTAAACGAAACTGAAACTTCAGTTTTAGTGAGCGTTCAAGCTGGAGAAAACTGGCATGAATTTGTCCTTTGGTGTTTAAAACATAATTATGGCGGAGTTGAAAACCTGGCCTTAATTCCAGGAAGTGTGGGTGCCTCTCCAATTCAAAATATCGGAGCCTATGGGGTTGAATTAAAATCGGTTTTTCACAGTTGTGAAGTGTTTGAAATTGAAAATAAAAGCTTCAAAACCCTCTCAAATGAAGAGTGCCTTTTTAGATATCGAGACTCCATTTTCAAAAAGAAAAGCAAAGGAAAATACATTATTACAAGTGTTTGTTTTCAACTTCAAAAGCCTCCGCATCAACTCCAAATAGGTTATGGTGACATTAAAAATCAGTTGACTGGAAAACAACACAGCATACAAGAAGTTGCAAAAGCCGTCATTTCCATACGACAATCCAAACTTCCCGACCCCAAAGAAATCGGAAATAGTGGAAGTTTTTTTAAAAACCCCATCCTATCCAAATCACATTATGAAACTTTAATAAAAATTCATCCTGAACTCCCAAATTATCCTACCCCAGAGGGTGCAGTAAAAATCCCTGCAGCTTGGTTAATCGAAAAAATGGGGTTCAAAGGAATTCGTGAAGGTGATGCAGGAGTGCATCCCCAACAAGCACTCGTCCTTGTTAATTATAAGAATGCTACAGGAGATCAAATTCTAGAACTTGCGCGAAAAATTCAAAAAGCCGCTGAAGAAAAGTTTAATATTAAACTAGAAACAGAGGTCAATATCCTCTAATCTTATTCTTTATTCTTTGAGTCTATTTGAATGGTGACTGGTCCATCGTTAACCAGAGCAACCTCCATATCAGCTCCAAAAGTCCCTGAAACAATTTTCTTGCTCAGTTTTTCTTGAGCGGTTTTCAAAAAGAATTCATAAAGTGGGATTGCATGCTCATGCTTTGCTGCCCTTATATAGGAGGGTCGATTTCCCTTTTTTGTAGCCGCCATTAAAGTAAATTGACTCACTACCAACAAAGATCCCTCTCTCTCCAATAAAGATTGATTCATTACTCCATGTCCATCATTGAAAATCCGCATGTTCACTACTTTATTTGCAAGCCACAATACATCAGTCGGTTCGTCTGCTGTTTCAATACCCAATAAAACCACCAAACCTTCTCCGATCTCTCTTTTTTCCTTTTGATTTATAAGAACGTGAGCGCGAAGCACTCTTTGAATTACTACTCGCATTGTTAATTTCTATAAGGAGAATCTTCCTCCATCATTTGTACATAAGAAGCATAACGTGAAAGGGCAATTTCCTTGTTTTCAACAGCATCAATGATGGAGCATTTTGGTTCATTAATATGAATACAATTATGGAATTTACAATCCATTTTTCGCTTATAAAACTCGGGGAAATAATTACCGATTTCTTCAGGTAACATATCCACAACCCCAAAACCTTTAATTCCAGGGGTATCAATAATTTTTATTCCATCGGACAAAGCAAACATTTCTGCAAAAGTTGTAGTATGTATCCCCTGTTGGTGTTGTTTAGAGATCGCTGCTGTTTTTAGAGCTAGTTCTGGAAAAATAGCATTCACCAAAGTGGACTTCCCTACCCCACTGTGACCTGAAAACATGCTCACCTTATCTTGCATTAATGTTTTAATCGTATCAACACCTTTTCCATTGATTGCAGAAATCGATTGAGTAACATACCCAATCTCTTGATAAATATTTTGAAGTATTTTCAAGTCATCCAATTCGGCATTAGTGTAGGTGTCAATTTTATTAAACAACAAAACAGCAGGAATTTGATAGGCCTCGGCCGTAACCAAAAAACGATCTATAAAGGCAGGAAACGTAAGAGGGTTATTTAGCGTAACCAATAAAAAGACCTGATCAATATTGGACGCGATAATATGGGTTTGTTTGGAAAGATTGACAGATTTTCTAACAATATAATTCTGTCTTTCTTCAATCTGAGTTATATTTCCCTCATTGGCTTGGACATGAGAATCTATTTCAAAATGAACTCTGTCGCCCACCGCTACTGGATTCGTACTCTTAATCCCTTTCAAACGCAACTTACCCTTGATTCGACATTCATAAAAAACGCCCTGAGATTCAACAGTGTACCAACTTCCTGTAGACCGATAAACAATGCCTTTTTTCAAATATTTTATTTACAAAGTAACAGCTTTTTTTTCAGCCATAAGGGTTCTAGGAGGTGAGGAGTAATTTGTATCTTTGCAAAAACAATATACATGGCCCAAAAAACCCTTTTAATGATTCTTGATGGTTGGGGAAATTCTCCTGATCCATCAGTCTCTGCAGTTGATCAAGCAAAAATACCTTTTATAGACTCCCTCTATAAAAAGTATTCATCCAATACCCTTAGAACCGATGGAGAACATGTAGGGCTGCCAGAAGGTCAAATGGGAAATAGTGAAGTAGGCCATATGAATTTGGGTGCGGGTCGAATTGTATATCAAGATTTAGCTAAAATAAATCTAGCCGTAGAAAAGGATGAATTAAGAAACGAAAAAGTACTTACTGAAAGCTTGGAATACGCCAAGAAAGAAGGGAAAAAAGTCCATCTATTAGGATTATTATCAGACGGGGGGGTCCATTCCCACATCAATCATATTGAGGGACTCCTAGATCTTATTGGAGAATATAATTTGAATGATGTATTCCTCCATGCTTTTTCAGACGGAAGAGATGTTGATCCACAATCTGGAAAAAGTTATGTGGAACGCATTGAAAAAAAATTAGCTAAAACGGGGGCGCAATTGGCTTCCATCATTGGGCGCTATTATGCTATGGATCGTGATCAACGTTGGGATCGAGTCAAAAAAACCTATGATTTATTAATCAATGGAGTGGGAACAGCAACCAACGACTTTTCTGCAGAACTCTCCAAAAGCTATGCTGAAGGAATAACAGATGAATTTATCGCTCCCCTTTTTAAAGACAATGGAGCAGGAGAACCTATCACAAAAATTGAAAATGGCGACCTAGTCTTATTCTTCAATTTTAGAACAGATCGTGGAAGAGAATTAACACAGGTCCTTTCTCAAAAAGCATTTCCCGAATATGATATGACTCCATTGAATTTACATTATGTTACACTAACTAACTATGATGAATCGTTTCAAAATGTTCATGTTGTTTTTAATAAAGATAATCTAGAAAATACTCTTGGCGAAGTTTTATCTAAGGGCGGGAAAACTCAAGTTCGTATAGCGGAAACAGAAAAATATCCCCATGTAACTTTCTTCTTTAACGGAGGTAGAGAAATTCCTTTTAAAGGAGAAGAACGAATTTTATGTCCTTCCCCCAAAGTGGCTACCTACGATTTACAGCCCGAGATGAGTGCTTATGAAATCAAAGATGCTATCGTCGATAAAATAATGAAAGACACACCTGATTTTATTTGTTTGAACTTTGCCAATCCCGATATGGTTGGACATACAGGAGATCTGCAAGCCGCAATAAAAGCCTGTGAATCTGTAGATCAATGTGCTCAACAAGTAATCGAAACCGCTTTAGAAAAGGAATATGTAACCATAGTAATTGCTGATCACGGAAATTGTGAAACTATGATGAATCCCGATGGAAGTCCAAATACTGCGCACACTACAAATCCAGTTCCAGTTATTTTAGTTGATCCAAAAAAGAAAAAAATAAATTCAGGAATTTTAGGAGATATCGCCCCTACAATTTTAGACCTTATGGAAGTTCCCCAACCTGAAACAATGACGCAACAATCCCTAATAATACACCCATGAAATATTTAGTCCCTACTGCGGTTTTCGCTTTATTCATTATGAGTTGTAAAAGTACAACTCAAAAAAAAGCTTCTCCACAGTTACCTCTTGAGGTAGAAACCCTTATTGGAGAAGAAGGAGAAACCGTTGTTTTGGGTTATATGAATCGAGCCAATTTGGACACTCCTGAATTTCAAGCGTGGTTCCAGCCAGAATACAACAACATCAAAATTCCTGAAGGCTGGGCAGAAGAGTTTGCTCCTTTAGCCAAAAATCTTGAATTTAAATTATTCCTTGGTACTTGGTGCGGAGATACTCAAAGAGAATTAGGAGGGATGTTTAGGCTTCTTGATCTTATGGGAGTTGCAAATGATAAGATTGAAATGTATTCTATTTCTGAAGCAAAAGATAGCCCACTAGGCTATGAAAAGGAATATGATATTCTTAATATTCCCACATTAATCTTTATGGAAAACGGAAAAGAAATCAATCGATTTGTTGAGTTTCCAGTAGTCAACTTAGTAGATGATTTTTCTGAAATTTTAAAAAGAGAGGCCTACGAAAATTCTTATGCAGATTTTTAAATATGGCAGCCATTGTTCTAAAAACCAAAGAAGATATTGAATTGATACGGGAGAGTGCACTCATTGTTTCCAAAACATTGGGCATGCTTGCCTCTGAAATTAAACCCGGTATTTCCACACTTGAATTAGATACACTTGCCGAAGCTTTTATTCGTGATCATGATGCAGAACCCGGCTTTTTAGGACTGTATGATTTTCCTAATACTTTGTGCATGAGTCCAAATGCTCAAGTGGTTCACGGAATTCCAAATAACACTCCTTTACAAGAGGGAGACATTATTTCCATTGACTGCGGTGCATTGAAAAATGGCTTTTATGGTGACCATGCCTACACCTTTGCTGTGGGAGAAATCGCTCCAGAAGTAAAAAAACTACTTGAAGTAACCAAAGCCTCCCTCTATGAGGGCATTACTACTTTTCGCACTGGAAATCGTTTAGGTGATATGGGCTATGCTATTCAACATCATTGTGAAAAAGAGGGCTATGGCGTCGTACGTGAATTAGTAGGTCATGGCTTGGGTCGGGTGATGCATGAAGGCCCAGAAGTTGCCAATTATGGAAAAAGAGGAAAGGGCAAAAAATTTCAAGAAGGGTTGGTTTTGGCCATAGAACCTATGATCAACGGAGGAACGCATCGCATCAAACAACTTGAGGATGGCTGGACAATACTTACTGCCGATGGAAAAGCCAGTGCCCATTTTGAACACAATGTCGCTTTAGTCGATGGAAAGCCAGAATTACTTTCTACGTTTCAATATATCTATGCAGCCTTGGGTATAGAAAGTGACGAAGAATTACCTTTTAGGAAAGAACCTCTTTTGGTATGAAATACTTACTCAACCTGCTACCCAGACCTCTTTTGATCTCCTTAAGCATTTGGTTTCGCCCGTTGATTAAATTTTACTTTAGAGGAAAACGTTTTACCGATCCAATTGACGGCAGTTCCTACCGTAGATTCTTGCCTTACGGCTACCAAAATTTAAGAGAAAACGCTCTGTGTCCTGGAACGCTCTCCCTAGAAAGACACCGTCTTTTATGGTTATATTTAACACGAGAAACAAACTTCTTAAATCTATCCCTCAAAGTATTGCACATTGCTCCAGAACAGGTGTTTTACACCAAATTCAAAATGCTTAGAAATTGGGAATATACCACTACAGACCTCCACTCCCCTCTTGCTGACGTAAAAGCGAACATTTGCGCACTTCCCTTTGAAAATGAATATTATGATTTAATTTTTTGTAATCATGTTTTGGAACACATTCCTAATGATAAAAAAGCGATGCAAGAACTTTATCGTGTTTTAAAAAAAGGTGGCACTTTAATCGCCCAAGTCCCTTTGGATGAAAATCGCGACACCACTTTTGAGGATGATTCCATCACCAACAAAAAAGAACGCACTCAACTTTTTGGACAATACGACCATGTTCGTGTGTATGGAAAAGATTATTACACCCGTTTAAATACAGCTGGATTTAATTCTAAAGGAATTAATTTTCTCGATGCCATCAGCAGTGAAGAAAAACTTCGTTTTGGACTACCGAAAAAAGAACAGATTCCTGTGGCCATAAAGTAGTTTTTATACCGAAGTCATTTTTTCAAAAAACCTTTTGAAAAAATTTCTTCCATCCTGCCAAGGCTGTCGGCAATGATCCAATACGCTTCTAATTGGGGATTCTTTTCTATAAGAGCTTTAGATTGCTCTAAGGGCATGACCATTAATGCTGTAGCATAGGCGTCTGCTGTCATGCAATCTGGTGCTAAAACTGAAGTACTAAGAACAAAAGAGGGTGAAGCTTCTCCTGTTTTTGGATTAATAGAATGCACCCAGCGTTCTCCTGTTTCTTCGTTTACTGAATACTTTCTATAATTGCCAGATGTTGCCAAGGCCTCATTATTTAAGCTTAATGTTTGAATTAACTCACGTTCACCCCCTTGTTGTGGATCATCTATAGCAACTTTCCATAATGCATTCGACTTTGGACTTTTCCCCTGAGCAACAATTTCACCGCCAATCTCGACTAAAAAAGAAGTCACTCCTTTGGATCTTAAAAAATCGGCAAGAACATCGACCACATAACCCTTGGCCAAAGCATTAAAATCAAAATTGACATTTGGGTGTATTTTCTTTACAGTCGCTTGAGGAGTAAGACTTGTTTTATCCCAGCCTGTAAAATCTAAGAGGCTGTCCCTTTGTTTTTCGGAAATCTTGTTTAAGGGTTTTCCTGGACCAAAGCCATAAGCATTGACCAAAGCCCCAACTGTAGGATCAAAATACCCTCCTGTAGCATTCCAAACCTCACTTGCTTTTTGATATACTTTTACAAAATGCTTATCTACCATCAAGACACTATCCCCTTGGTTGATTTTAGAAATATCAGAGGTGGGAATATAGGTTGACAAAGACTGGTTTAGGATCTCAAAAATAGAATCTACTTGACGTTCAAAAACAGTTTCTTCCGATGCTGACGCACTATATAGTATAGAGTAACTTGTTCCTAAAGCAAAGCCTTGAATGCCTTGTAATTCTTTTTCCTTTATCGTTTGACAACTTACAAGTAAGCTCAATAGAAAAATGCTACTGTATTTTTTGAAGTCCATCGAAATTAACGACATAAGGATCTTTTTTAGTTAGGGGTTTTTCGTAATCATGTGCATGAGCAAAACCTACACCCGCATAATAAAGCTGTGCGTTATTTTTATCGGCGTGGACTTTAACTTTATCCATTTTGATAGTATCAAAATCTTTTGGAGCACTTGGGTACAAACACCCTTGAGCTACAACAAAATAGAGCACTTTTTCCTTGACACATACAAACTGAGGAGAGCGTTTAATCTGGGAGTTAACAGCCAAAAATTCAAAACCTTCCTTTTCAAGGTACGCCCCCACTTCTTGCATTGCGAGTTGGTGAATTTCTTGAATTGTTAAGCCTTCCATAAACATATTAAATTAAGAAAAAAGAGGCATAAAGCCTCTTTTAAATTATCCACCAAAGTCGTCAAAACGAACATTTTCTGGGGGAACTCCAAAATCTTCTGCCATACGTTCTATGGCCTGATTCATTAGTGGGGGTCCACAGAAATAAACTTCAATATCTTCTGGTGACTCATGATCATTTAAATAATTATCGATCACAACTTGGTGTACAAAACCTGTAAATCCGTCTCCTTCACCCTCTAGACCTTCTTTTACATTCCAATTGTCTTCCTCCATTGGTTCTGACAAGGCAATGTAGAATTTAAAGTTTGGAAAATCTTTTTCTAAAGCTCTAAAATGATCGGTATAAAATAATTCTCTTTTTGAACGTCCTCCATACCAAAAGGTAACTTTGCGTCCAGTTTGTAATGTTCTAAACAATTCATATAAATGTGAACGCATAGGTGCCATTCCAGCTCCTCCTCCAACATACAACATTTCTGAATCGGATTCATTGATAAAAAACTCTCCATAAGGTCCCGAAATAGTAACCTTATCTCCCGCTTTTTTAGAAAAAATGTAGGAAGAAGCCACTCCTGGATTAATGTCTGCCCAATCATTTTTTGCCCGATCAAAAGGGGGTGTTGCAATACGAACGTTTAACATAATTTCTTTTCCTTCAGCAGGATAAGAAGCCATAGAATAAGCACGCTCTACTGTTTCAGGATTTTTCATGGTCAAAGGCCAAAGATTGAACTTGTCCCATTCTAATTTAAATTTGTCAGGCTCTCCTGGGTGTTCAGCTGGGTGAGCTGAAATATCAATATCTTCATATTTGACTTCACACTGAGGAATTTCAATTTGAATATACCCTCCTGCTTTGTAATCCATTTCCTCAGGAATTTCTACAACAAACTCTTTGATAAAGGAAGCAACATTCCAGTTTCTTACAACAGTAGCTTCGTATTTCTTAATTCCAAAAACCTCTTCAGGAACTTGGATAACCATATCTTGCTTAACTTTTACTTGACATCCTAAACGCCATCCTTCGGCGACTTCTTTTCTTGAAAAGTGAGGTGCTTCAGTAGGGAGTATTTCTCCTCCACCTTCAATCACTTGGCATTTACATTGGATACAAGTTCCTCCCCCACCACAGGCAGAGGGTAAAAAGATTTTATTATTCCCAAGAGTACTTAACAAGGTACTTCCTGAAGAAACCTCAACCTTATTTCCTCCATTGATTAAAAGAGAAACCGGACCTGATGGTAATAATTTAGCTTTAGCACCCAAAAGCATTCCTACCAAAAGGAACGTAATTACTAAAAAAACAATAACACTCGCTAATACAACTGAATAATCCATTCTTAAATTATAATTTAATTCCCATAAAACTCATAAAACCTAATGCCATCAATCCCGTGATGATGAATGTAATCCCTAATCCTCTGAGAGGAGCAGGCACATTTGAATAGGTTATTTTCTCTCGTATTGCAGCGATAGCAAGAATAGCTAATAACCATCCAATACCTGAGCCCAATCCATATACCGCAGATTCAGTAACTCCTGCAAAATCTTTTTGTTGCATAAATAAAGATCCTCCCAAAATTGCACAGTTTACTGCAATTAGTGGTAAGAAGATCCCTAGGGCACCATAAAGAGCAGGTGCAAATTTTTCAACTATCATCTCAACTAGTTGCACCATAGAGGCGATTACTGCAATAAACATGATAAAGCTCAAAAAGCTTAAATCAAGTGATGTATATTGTGAACCTAACCATGACAACGCACCAGGGCGTAATAAATAGGTGTCCAATAAAAAGTTAATGGGTACTGTAATTGCTAATACAAAAATAACAGCTAGCCCAAGTCCTACTGCAGTTTTTACTGTTTTAGATACCGCTAAGTAAGAACACATGCCCAAGAAATAAGCAAAGATCATGTTCTCTATAAAAATACTTTTAACGAATAAGTTTAAATAAGCTTCCATGGTCTGTTCTTAATTTTTTTCAATTAAACTACGATTACGCGAACGCTGAATCCAAATCAGAATTCCAACGGTAATCAATGCCATTGGAGACAAAAGCATCAATCCATTATTTTCATATCCCATTGCATAAATAGAATCTGGGATAACTTGATATCCTAATAGTTTTCCTGACCCTAGCAGCTCTCTAAAGAACGCAACAATAATCAAAATGACTCCATATCCTGCGGCATTTCCAATTCCATCCAGAAATGATTTCCAAACACCATTTCCTAAAGCAAAAGCTTCCAAACGACCCATTACTATACAGTTGGTTATAATAAGTCCAATAAAGATGGAAAGTTCTTTACTCACGTCATAAGCATAAGCACGTAATACTTGATCAACCAAAATTACCATCGCAGCTACAACCACCAATTGAACAATAATTCGAATTCGGTTAGGAATAAGATTTCTTAATAAAGAAATAATGACATTACTCGCTGCCATAACTGCCATAACAGATACACTCATTACGATGGCAGGTTTCAACTGAACCGTAATCGCCAAAGCGGAGCAAATTCCAAGAACTTGAACTGTAATGGGGTTATTGTCATCCATAGGGTCTGACAATAACTTTCTATTCTTTTTAGAAAAAAGAGGTTCTCTCTCTTTATTCACAAAGAGAATTGTCGGTTCTTTTTTTGGATTAGATACGTTCTTTTCCATGGAATTATTGGTTTGAAGCAAGACTTACGTCCGCCGATTTAAAGTAAGGTAGGTAATGCTGAAGTCGCTCTTTGATCATATCCGTTACCCCATCACCTGTGATAGTTGCACCAGAAATAGCATCTACTTCGTGATCGTCTTTATCTAAGTCTTTAGGATCATTGTTTGTTTTGGAAACATTAATTCCTACTAAGTTACCATCAGTATCAAAGACTTTTTCTCCAACAAAGCGATCTTGAAACCACTGTTGAGTGATTTCTGCACCTAATCCAGCAGTCTCTCCCACATGATCAAATACAGCGCCTTGAATGGTATTTTTATCTTCTTTCAATGCGATATAGCCCCAGATTGCATTCCAAAGCCCTGCACCTCTAAGAGGAACAACGTATGACTTTACACCTTCAACGTTTGCAACGTATAAGGGAAAGCGTTGTTCTTCAAGTGGCTTTTTGAGTTCATTATTTAATTCCAATTCAAAAGCATCAGAATCCAAATCAATTTTTCCTCCAGTGACTAGGGAAAGTTCTTCTACTATGTACTTATTGTATAATGTTTCGGCTTGTTCACGATCGGTCTCGATTCCAATAGTGGCAAGGATGTTTTGCATTTTCTCTTTACGGACATTAGAAGCTTGCAAGTCTTTTAAAGAACTGGCAGTAAAAGCTAAAGCCGATGCAACCACTAGCACCATGATAGTGGCAAAAATAAAGGTATATGCGTTGCTGTCTCTATTCATGATTAAGCAGTTTTAAGTTCTTGAGCAATTGCCCAACGTTTTTTACGTTTTTTGATATTTACATTCACTACATAGTGATCAATGGTTGGAGCAAATACATTCATCAATAAAATGGCTAACATTACTCCTTCTGGATAAGCAGGATTGAAGACTCTAATCATAATACAAAAGATTCCAACCAAAATTCCATAAATCCATTTTCCTTTGTTGGTTTGAGCACCAGACACGGGATCAGTTGCCATAAATACAATTCCAAAGGCAAATCCACCTACTACAAGATGGTTCATCCAAGAAAAACTCATTAAGGCATTGGCTCCCCAAAGGTTGAACAATAAGCCCATCACTGCGGCACCTAGGACACCTCCAACAATTATTCTCCAACTTCCCACACCTGTGAGTATCAAAATTAAAGCTCCAACAGCCACCCAAAGAGTAGAAGTCTCTGCTATAGAACCAGGTATGGCTCCCTGAAACATTTCAAACATTGAGTAGCTTACCTCTCCTCCAGCAGCAAGTGTACCCAAAATTGTTTCTCCAGAAATGGCATCTACATTAGAAGCTTCCGAAACCCAAACTTTGTTTCCTGACATATAGGTTGGATAAGCAAAAAAAGCAAAGGCTCTAGCGGTCAGTGCGGGATTTAAAATATTCATCCCTGTTCCTCCAAACGCTTCTTTTGCAATTAAAACAGCAAAAGCAGTTGAAACCGCTACCATCCATAAAGGAATGTCTACGGGCATAATCATTGGAATTAGTAATCCTGTTACCAAATAACCTTCGTTAACCTCATGCCCACGGTACACTGCAAAACCAAATTCAATTGCTAGACCTACAACATAGGACACAATAATCATTGGAACAATTTTCCAAGACCCATGAATAAAGGCATCTATAAAAGTGAATGCTTCTCCTGTTTGAGCATAATACTGATAACCTGTGTTGTAAATACCATAGATTAAAGCAGGCATCAAGGCAATAATTACCGTTACCATGGTACGCTTTAAATCTACTGCATCACGAATGTGAGCTCCTTTTTTGGTTGTATGGTTGGGAACAAACAAAAAAGTATCAAAAGCATTAATTGCAGGTGCAAATTTCTCTAATTTCTGACCTTTCTCAAAAGGCTTTTTTAAAATGTCTAAGCGTTTTCTTAAAAAATTCATTCGTCTATTTTTTATCCTACTTCATTAATCATTAACTCTATTCCTTTACGGATGATTTCTTGCGCTTCAATTTTTGATGTATTCGCATAATCAATCAATCCAAAATCTTCGGGAACTACTTCATAAATTCCTAAAGCTTCCATTTTTTCAATATCCTCTATCATGCACGCTTTTAATAATTGCATGGGATATAAATCCAATGGGAATACTTTCTCCATTTCACCAGTAACAACCAAAGCACGTTCTTCTCCATTTAAATTGGTGTCAATATTAAATCCACTCTTATTAAAAAGTCTTGAGAAAGAAGTATTTGACAGACTTAAAATAGAGTTGTCTTTAAAGGGCAACCATCCAAATATTCTATAGGTATTTCCCTCTGGTATCACACTTACAAGATTATTGTAATACCCTAAATGTCCTTCTAAATTCATTGCATTTCCCGAAAGCAAATCCCCATTGACAACACGAATATTGTTTGAGGTTGCTTGAACTTCTTTTACCATGGGAGCTAACTCAGCACCTATTTTACTGTAAAAGTAGATGGCTTTTTTGATAGCATTTCCCGCAAGAGCAACCGTGCGTTCTGGACTAAATTCTCCGTTTGTAATAAATTTTCCAAGATTTGCTACGTCTTCTGGATTGATAGTCCAGATACGATCTTCCATATTGATTGGGCATAATTCTTGGATGTGCAAACTTATATTTCCTGCAGGATGTGGGCCTGAGATTGTATAAAATTGAACGTTTTCAATGTTTTTGAAAGGTGCGGTGTGAGTTGCATCTAATCCCAAAAATACGTTTTGATCCACTAGCTTGTTGAGTACATCAATTCCACGCTGAAAAGAATCATACTTTTTTGTCAAAATAAATTCATGATCCACCGCTAAAGGTGCAGTGTCCATTGTTGAAACAAAAATTGCTTTGGGAATTTCATCTGGATCGGCAAGCGTACCATAGGGACGTTGCGTTAAAAACGGCCAATTTCCACTTTCTAAAAGCAAGTTGACTAGTGCATCGCGACCTAAGTCTTCCCAATTATCAACCGCATGAGTACGAGCTTCACCCCCCTCATTAGCTTCGATAATGATTCTCTCTATTTTTCTTTTAGGACCTCTTTCGATAGTCTTAACAATTCCTGAAACAGGGGAAACAATTTTTATTCTTGGATCCTGTTTGCTAAAGAAAATAGGCTCTCCTGCTTGAACAACTGCTCCCTCTTTCACCAAAAGCTTGGGTGTAGTTCCAAAAAAATCATCTGGATTTAATGCGTAAGTGGCAGTAGAAATCTTTCCTGAAAGAATTTTTTCAGCTGCACCTTTGATGTTCAACTTGGCGCCTCTTCGTGTTCGAATACCTTTAATTATATCCATTAAATTTATTAATTCTAAAAATCATGCAAATTTACTAATAAACACTCTTTTTAAGTAAGCAAATGGTTAGTAAAAATATTATTTATACTAATTCTAAATAAGTGTTTAAGCTTTTTAATTACTCGCTCCGTGGTTTGGTCAAGCGACTATGTTACGCTACCTTTACATATCATGGGGACTCGGAATCTATTCACTTGTTTTTTTTGCTTTTTGATGCTTTTAGACGGGCTTTCACAAGAGCGATTGGATCACATTGAAAAAGAATATATCAAAACTATTCAGTTTTCAAGTTTACAACAAAACGAAGGCTTTCCACTAGTGAGTTTAAACGAAAAAATACTTCTCAAATTTGATGACCTCAATGGAGATGAGGCAGACTATTACTATCGAATCAGCTATTACAATCATGATTGGTCTCCCTCCACCCTATTCAAAAACGAATTTATAGATGGATTTGACAATGTCAGAATTGATAACTACACTACTTCATTCAACACTCTTCAAACATATACACACTACAGATTAGAATTACCGAATGATGATATTCAATTCAAAATATCAGGAAATTATATTCTGGAAGTATACACTAGTGAGGATGAGTTAGCATTTTCAAGAAAATTCTGTATTTATGAAACGATGGCAAGTGTACAAGTAGGTGTCTATCACCCACAAAACATGGATCGATTCAATACGTATCAATCAGTTCAATTTGCCATTACCCCTATCCAAACAAGCTTTAGAAATCCTGATCAAAATATCAAAGTTGTTATCATACAAAATCAGCAATGGGATCACACAATTACGGGACTAACTCCCCAGTATTATTCTGGAAGAACCATCGAATACCGTTATGATATTCCTTCCCAATTTGAAGGAGGTAATGAATATTTTTATTTTGACACCAAAGATTTACGCGTCACCTCTCCTAACATAAACTACATTGACAGAGCTGAGCTTTACGAATCATACCTCAATATTGGCATTCCAAGAAAATACACAGAATACACCTATGCCCCAGACATTAATGGAAAGTTTGAAATTAGAAACATCATGGGACCAGGTGATCCAGATACCCATGCAGACTATAACTATGTGTATTTTAGTCTGGCTGCAGACTATCAGCTTAGTGATGAAGAAATCTTTATCTATGGCGGGTTTAATAATTATCAATTGGCTGATCAAAATAAAATGTATTACAACCCCTCTCTTGAAATTTATGAAGGAATTTTACTCTTAAAGCAGGGGTTTTATAATTACAAATACGTGTCAAAACAGGATGAAATACTAAACAAAAATAGCTTGAGCGGTTCCCATGCACTAACTGAAAATGAATATCAAGTATTGGTGTATTATAGAAACATCGGAAAACAATACGATGCGCTTATTGGTGTAGGAAACGCAAACTCTTTTGAACTCATAAATTAAATTTTTGATATAATTCATATTTTATTATATTTATGTGTTACAAGGGCAAGAATTAAAAAGGTGTGATACAACAAATTACAAAAGGAATTAAAATTTCCGTTGACGTAAAATTCGAGGGCAGTTTTCTCAAACAGATCTCTTTGCACCATGCTTTTATGTATTATATAGTAATTGAAAACCAAAGCAAAGATGTTGTACAATTACTTTCACGTCATTGGAAAATTCTGGAATCAACTAACCGACCTCAATATATTAACGGCGATGGTGTTGTTGGGAAAAAACCTGTTCTAAAACCAGGAGATATTCACACCTATAAATCGGGAAGTTTGATTACATCTCCCATGGGATCCATGTCGGGGACTTACATCATGGTTAATTTTTCGACAGCGCAGAAATTTAATGTAGAAGTACCTTCCTTCAAATTAAACGTGCCATACATTCTGAATTAACTTCTCTTTTTTTTATTGGCTTATTACATAAAATGATACTTTTATAAAAAAATTAGATCATGGCAAACAGTGTATTTCAAGTACCTTATCCAAGTAACGAACCTATATTAACCTACGCTCCTGGGAGTCCAGAAAAAGAAGCTGTTTTGGTAAATTATGCTAAAATGTACGCAGAAACAATTGAGGTACCCATGCGAATTGGAAATGAAGATATTACTACTGGTGATACTGGAACGATGAGTCCTCCTCATGATCATAAACATATTTTGGGAACCTACCATAGAGCCTCAAAAAATGACATTGAAAACTCAATTCAAACCGCATTAGAAGCAAAAAAAGCGTGGAGTCAAATGCCTTGGGAATCAAGAGCCGCTATTTTTTTGAAAGCGGCCGAACTGGTTGCTGGCCCATACCGCTCCAGAATAAATGCTGCTACTATGTTGGCTCAATCAAAAACCATTCATCAAGCAGAGATTGATGCAGCATGTGAATACATTGATTTTTTAAGATTCAATGTAACTTTTATGCAAGAAATCTATGAAAATCAACCCGAAAATGATCCTGGAATTTGGAATAGAGTAAGCTATCGTCCACTTGAGGGATTTGTCTATGCAGTAAGTCCTTTTAATTTTACAGCTATCGCAGGAAATCTATGTGCAAGTGCTGCAATGATGGGCAATACAGTAGTTTGGAAACCTAGTGACCATCAAGTATTTTCAGCAAATATCTTAATGCAAGTTTTTAGAGAAGCGGGGCTTCCAGATGGCGTAATCAACATGGTCTTTGGAGATCCAGAAATGATTACCAACACTGTACTTGAAAGTCCAGATTTTGCAGGAATACACTACACAGGCTCAACAGAAGTATTTAGAAATATTTGGAGTAAAATTGGACAGAATATTGACCGCTATCGCTCCTACCCCAGAATTGTAGGTGAGACAGGGGGTAAAGATTTTATAATCGCACACCCTTCATCCAATCCTAAAGAAGTGGCTACGGGAATTATTCGGGGAGCCTTTGAGTTTCAAGGTCAAAAATGTTCTGCTGCTTCTCGCGTTTATTTACCAAAGTCGATTGCAAACGAAGTAATTGATTTTGTAAAGGCAGAGCTAAAAACAATTAAAATGGGGTCTCCAGAAGATTTTCAAAATTTTGTGACTGCGGTGATTCACAAAGGGGCCTTTGATCGATTAGCAAATGCAATTGAACAGGTCAAAAAAGATCAAAAAGTTGAAATTGTTGCAGGAGGAACTTATGATAACAGCAAAGGTTATTTTGTAGAACCAACAGTGGTAGTCACAACCGACCCTCATTATACTACTATGAAAAAAGAGCTCTTTGGACCTTTAGTGACCCTCTATGTCTATCCTGACAATGAATGGGCTGAAACCTTAACTATAGTGGATCAAACTTCAGAGTATGCGCTTACAGGAGCTGTTTACTCTCAGGATCGATATGCCTTGGAAGAAGCGTTGAACGCTTTAGAAAATTCAGCAGGAAATTTCTACATCAACGACAAGCCCACAGGCGCAGTAGTAGGTCAACAACCCTTTGGAGGGGCCAGAGGATCTGGAACCAATGACAAAGCCGGATCAGCAGCCAATTTAATGCGATGGGTTTCCCCCAGGTTAATTAAAGAAACTTTTGTTCCTGCTAAGGATTACAGATACCCTTTTTTGGGAAAGTAATAGACAGACAATATGGCTTAAAGTGGGAGATATACCACTTTTTTAGTCTCAAAAAAGGGAGCCGAAAAATACGCTTGGAGTGAAAATTCTTTGGCACGAGTAAAAGAAGCCAATTCCTCACTCAAGTCTCCCCCTTTGAGATATAAAATCCCATTTTTAAAGTCATGTTTGTGTGTGGAGCGGATATTTTTTTTAATCCATGGCACAAAAGTTTCCATTTTGGTTACTGCTCGACTGACCACAAAATCAACTTTAATTGTAAAATTCTCTGCTCTCCTATGAGAGGAAGTAACATTTTTCAGTCCCAGTTCGCTAGAAATTTCTTGAACTACTTTAATCTTTTTTCCAATACTATCAATCAAATAAAAATCTGTCTCTGGAAATAAAATTGCCAGTGGGATACCTGGAAACCCACCGCCAGTTCCGACGTCCAAAACTTTTGCACCCTCTTTAAATTTAATCACACAGGCAATTCCTAACGAATGCAACACATGACGTTCAAAAAAAGAGTCCATATCCTTTCTTGAAATTAAATTGATTTTCGCATTCCATTCCGAATACAACCCTTGAAGCAATTCAAATTGCTTAAGTTGTTCCGCAGTAAGGTTTGGAAAAATTTGTAAAAGCTTATCCAAGGTGTTGTTTTGTTTAGAAGATTATTTCAACTATTTTTATCGAATAATATTTTTTATGCAAGCTACACAAAGCCTTCGTTTTTCACGAAAAGACCCCAAACAATTTTTCAAAACTTTGAACCAAAGGGTGAATCAATATTTCAAAGAAAAAAACGTACCAAAAACAGGAAACTGGAAATTGTATGTTAAAACAGTTATCATGTTTTCTTTAATGGTGGCTCCTTATGTTTTGGTCATCACTTTAGATATTAGTCTTTGGTTGAAATTACCTCTGTGTATGCTCATGGGAATTGGAATGGCAGGTGTAGGGATGAATGTGATGCATGATGGAAATCACGGTTCATTCTCAAAACATCAATGGGTCAATAAGATTATGGGTAGTAGCATCTATATCTTAGCAGGAAATGTATTTAACTGGAAAGTACAGCACAACGTTTTACATCATACTTATACTAACATTCACGGACATGATGAAGATCTCGAAGCAGGTAGAATTCTTCGTTTTTCAAAGCATGCCGACTGGATGCCACATCATAGATTTCAGCACTTATACTCCGTTCTTCTTTATGGATTATTAACGATCAACTGGGCTATTTTTACTGATTTTCAGCAAATGACACGCTACATTAAAAGAAAACTTTCATATGCAAACAGCAAGAAACCTAGTTTACAATGGACGGGACTCTTTATTTCAAAAATTATTTATTTCGGAATTTGGATTGTCATACCAATGATCATTATCAATTCGCCATGGTGGACAGTTTTAATTGGATTTGTAGTCATGCATTACACTGCAGGTTTGATTTTAAGCATAGTCTTTCAATTAGCTCACGTTATTGAAGACGCAGAGATGCCTCAAGCGGATACTACTGGAACAATGAAAAACACCTGGGCCATTCATCAACTCCTGACTACGGTTAACTTTTCTACCAAAAACAGATTCATGAATTGGTTCACTGGTGGTCTAAACCACCAGATTGAGCATCATATTTTTCCCCACATTAGTCACGTACATTACACAAAAATTGCTGCTATTGTAAAGAAAACAGCTCAAGAATTCAACTTGCCTTATAACGAATATAAAACTACGCGAAGTGCCATTCTCTCGCACTTTAGATTTTTAAAACAAATGGGGACACAACCCGTTTAATATTTTTATGGAACAACTTTCAGCACGGATAAACAGCTTGCCTGTTTCAGAAACGCTTGCCATGGCAGCAAAAGCCAGGGAGTTAAAAAATCAAGGAATCGACATCATCGGATTAAGTTTGGGTGAACCTGATTTCAATACTCCAGAATTCATTAAAGACGCTGCTATAGACGCAGTAAATGAAAATTGGAATTCCTATTCACCTGTAGACGGTTATGCAGATTTAAAAGAGGCGATTTGCAAAAAATTCAAACGTGATAATGGTTTAGATTACAAACTCTCGCAGGTAGTTGTTTCAACTGGAGCCAAACAGTCCATTGCTAATCTGTGCATGGTTTTGCTAGATCCTGGAGATGAAGTTTTACTTCCTGCACCCTATTGGGTTAGCTACTCAGCAATTGCAACCCTAGCAGAAGCGAAGTCTATCATCATTCCTTCAACTATAGAAAAGGATTTCAAAATCACTCCTGAACAACTGGAAGCGGCGATCACTCCCAAGACTAAATTAATCATGTTTAATTCGCCTAATAACCCCAGCGGAACTATTTATACCGAAGCAGAATATCGTGCTTTAGGAAAAGTATTGGAAAAATATCCCGACATCTATATTCTTTCAGATGAGATTTATGAGCATATCAACTATGGCACAACCCATTTTAGTATCGCTGCTATCCCAGAATTATACGATCGAACCATCACCGTAAATGGTGTTGCAAAAGCTTTCGCAATGACAGGATGGAGAATCGGTTACATCGGTGCGCCCGAATGGATTGCCAAAGCCTGTAACAAGATGCAAGGACAAATAACTTCTGGAGCAAATTGTATTGCCCAACGTGCTACCATTGCTGCACTGGAAGCACCCGTAAGCAACATTCAATACATGATTGATGAATTTGCAAAACGACGTGTAATGATCATTGAATTACTAAGCGAAATCCCTGGTTTCAGAATGAATCAACCTCAAGGTGCCTTTTATGTTTTCCCTGATGTTTCCCACTATTTTGGAAAAACCATCCAAGGAAAAACAATCAATAACGCTTCTGATTTTTCTATGTTTTTATTAGAAAAAGCGCATGTAGCTACCGTAACCGGTCAAGCCTTTGGAAACGATGCCTGTATACGTATCTCTTATGCTGCCTCGGTGGAAAATATTCAAGAAGCGGTTAAACGAATTGCTAAAGCACTGGCTTAAACGATTTATTTCCCTTAAAACTTAAAACCGCTTCACAGCGGTTTTTTTATTCTTCAATACACAAAACCCCAACCAAAATATAAGCGTACTTTAGTGCTGTAATATTATTTATGACCTTTAAAGATTTAAAACTCGAAGTTCCGATTCTAAAAGCCCTTGAAAAACAAGGCTATAGTCAGCCCACTCCCATCCAAGAACAAGCCATTCCAATTTTATTAAATGGGCATGACCTTTTGGGAGTAGCTCAAACAGGAACTGGAAAAACAGCTGCTTTTGGAATTCCAATTTTAAACCACCTTCTAAAAGAAAAAAATTCTGGGCAAGGAAAAAGAAAAATTAAAGCTTTGGTGGTGACTCCTACTCGGGAACTTGCTATTCAAATTGCAGAAAACTTTACCGCCTATAGCCAATTCACGTCCCTTAGAAATACAGTGATTTTTGGAGGAGTAAAACAATCCAAACAAGTAGCAAGCTTACAACAAGGAGTAGATATCTTGGTGGCTACCCCAGGACGTTTATTGGATTTAATGAATCAAGGATATATAACTTTTCGAGATTTAAAATATGTCGTTTTGGATGAGGCCGACCAAATGTTGGACATGGGCTTTATTCACGATGTGAAAAAAATCATAGCCAAATTGCCTCCCAACAGACAATCCCTATTTTTCTCTGCAACCATGCCTAAAACCATTGTAGAGCTATCTCAGAAAATGTTGGGTGATTTTGAACGTGTCACCATAAAACCTCAACAAGCCACCGCAGAAAAAGTAGAACAAGGAGTCTATTTTGTTAGCAAAAACAATAAACCCAAACTTTTGATCCACTTGTTGGATCAACGTCCTGATGACTCTGTCTTGGTTTTTTCGCGGACCAAACACGGAGCCAATAAAATTGTCAAAACCCTAGATAAAGCACAGATAAAATCTGCTGCTATTCATGGAAATAAGTCTCAAGCACAACGTCAGAAGGCCTTAGGTGAATTTAAAGAAGGTACATTGAAAGTATTGATTGCTACCGATATTGCCGCAAGAGGAATTGACGTGGACGAATTGGCACTGGTCATTAACTTTGACCTTCCAAATGTCTCCGAGACCTATGTACACCGTATTGGTCGAACAGGCCGTGCCAGTGCAAGTGGGATTGCCCTTTCTTTTTGTATGGGCGACGAGCGTCCTTACTTAAAAGATATTGAGAAACTCATCAAACAACAAGTCCCCCGTATAGGTGAACATCCTTTTATGGAAGGCGCCGATGTGGTGGACAGATCCCTCACTACAAAACCTCAAGGGAGATCCAATAACCGTAATCGACCCCGTAACAAAAACCGAAACAATAACCGGAACCGAAACAGTAGGTAAACTTCTTTTTAATTTCTTACAAACAAGAAACAAATGGAAAGATTAGCGAATATACATCCAGGAGAAATCTTAAATGATGAATTCCTTTCACCATTAAAAATCACAGCATACCGACTTTCCAAGGACTTGAAAATCCCGCAAACTCGAATTTCGGAAATCATAAAAGGAAATCGTAGAATCACTGCAGATACCAAATTACGTTTGAGTAAATACTTTGGGAATTCAGCAAAATTTTGGCTTGGACTTCAAGACGATTATGACATCGAAGAGGAAAAAGAAGCCAAAAAATCACAGCTGAGTGAAATAGCGCATTACAGAAATCAAAACGTTGCCTAATCACTGTTCTCGATTGTCAACCTGGCGCACGTTTATAACGCGTGACTATCTCTTAAGCTATCAGAAATAGAACACACTCAAAAAGTGACACAGGCTTCCCAAGAGCACAAACACGTGAAAGATGGCGTGGCTGTAATTGATTTTTTTTTAAGGAATAGAGCACTGCCCCTAGAGTATATAAAACACCTCCCAGGAAAAGGAGTTGTACCCCTTGGGTGAGAAAATTTTCAATTAAGGAATTAATGACAAAAAGAATCTGCCAGCCCATCAGGACATACATAAGGGTTGAAAGTTTGTCAAACCTACCCGTGAAAAACAATTTTAAAAGAATTCCGATGAGCGCAAAGGTCCACGTAAATCCAAAAATAGTCCAGCCCAAAGTTTCACCGAGAACGATAAGACAAAAAGGAGTGTAAGTTCCTGCAATTAAAACATAGATCGCAGCATGGTCAAAAATATTTAATTTTCGCCTGAGCACAGGGTCTTTGGCACAATGATATAAAGTTGAAGCGGCATAAAGCACGAGGAGGCTTAGGCAATAGATCAACAAACTTGCTGGTTTCCAAAAGCCCTCATAATCTTGGGATTTAACAACAAGAAATGGAAAGGCAATACAACTCATTACCAACCCAAACCCATGAGTGATGATATTGAGCCGTTCTTCCTTTTCAGAATAACGGGGGTTTTTGTCTACACTCATCCTTTAAAAAGATCAAATACTTGAGAGCTGCTGTTCTTTCAAATGTTCATAGTACAAGGCTAGCGTTGTATTATGCCACGGAATCACAGCAAAAACACCTACAATTAAACATAAGAGTCCTAGTATATACCAGGGAATAAAACGCAGGTTGAGTACCCATAATTCCATCTTATATCCATCGGTGAGTTTCCAACTTTGCTCTAAAGCAACTTGAAATGTGATCTCGGGATCATCGGCAATGATATAATAGGTCATGGAAAAACCTAAGGCCACGATGATTCCGGGAACAATGAGTAGAATTAATCCCACTATGGTTAGCGCCGCAATAATTGCATAACACAACAACACAGTAAGTAGAGGTTTAAACCCTTTAAATAAAAGTTCAAAACGAGTTTCTTCTCCTCTAACCAAATTCAAAAAGAAAAAACACAATCCCAGTTGAAGGGGACCTGCTAATAAAAAACTAAGCATTTCACCATAACTGTTTAACTCGGCTGGGACGGCTACTACCAAACTATAGACAAAACAAACTCCGATTGATAGAACCCAATGAGTTGCCAATAAAGTCCTTGCTTTTTGCATTAATTGGAGTAGATCCATACTTGAGAGATTAATTTAAGACTGGGTTATTCCTTAAGAGTTAATAATTTTCTCTTGTTGATTAATCGATTCTTGATGAATCGCTTTAAACACGCGTAAGATAAATTCTTCTGATAAATTACGTTCTTGACCTTCTAAGATCATCTTACCTAAAATTTCATTCCAACGTTTGTTTTGCAACACTGCAACATTATTCTCTTTTTTGAGTGTTCCAATTTCAATTGCTGTTTTCATACGCTTTCCTAAGATATCTAAAAGTGTTTGATCCGCAACATCAATTTGTGCTCTTAAATTCTTTAATACATGAAGATACACTTCTTCATCCGTAGTTTGCTTTCGCACTTTCAAATCGTTCATGATTTCAACCAGGCGGGCAGGTGTTACTTGCTGAGCAGCATCACTCCAAGCATTATCTGGATCACAGTGAGTTTCTATCATCAATCCGTCAAAATTCAAGTCTAAGGCAGCTTGAGAAATATCAAAAATCAAATCTCTTTTTCCACCAATATGTGAAGGATCACAAATCATAGGTAAATCGGGAAATCTATTTTTTACTTCAATGGCAATTTGCCACTCTGGGATGTTACGGTATTTTGTTTTTTCATAGGTTGAAAATCCACGGTGAATTAATCCTAAATTCTTAATGTTGGCCGTGTACAAACGCTCAACACCTCCAAGCCATAATGCCAAGTCAGGGTTTACTGGATTTTTAACTAAAACAATTTTATCTGTTCCTTCCAATGCATCTGCAATCTCTTGCATGATAAAAGGACTTACGGTAGAACGAGCCCCAATCCATAAAATATCTACATCATTGTCTATCGCTAATTTTACATGGTCTTTGTTGGCTACTTCTGTAGCGGTCAATAAACCGGTTTCTTCTTTCACTTTTTTCAACCATCCCAATCCAATAGCACCTACTCCTTCAAACATTCCTGGACGCGTTCTTGGCTTCCAGATCCCTGCTCGATATACCGTTACGTCTGTATCTTTAAGTTCGTGAGCAATTTTCAATACCTGCTCTTCTGTTTCGGCACTACAAGGCCCACCAATTACTAAAGGGTGATCTAATCCAAAATCGGTTAGCCATTGGCGCATTTCTTTTTTGTTTTCCATGATTTAAATTATTGATTGCTTATGTTTTTTTCGTTGATTCCTGCCAAAATAGTTTTTATGGCATTGGTGTCTTTCATTTGTTTAAAAAGTTGATCGTAATCATCAGACTTCAATAAATGTTCAAAGTCTTTCAAATTGGTGATGTACTCTTTTAAAACTTCTAGTATATTTTCTTTGTTCTCTTTAAAAATTGGAGTCCACATTTCGGGTGAACTTTTTGCTAAACGAACGGTAGAAGCAAAACCACTACCTGCCATTTTAAAAATAGTCCGTTCATCTTTTTCTTTTTCAATTACTGTTTTCCCTAACATAAACGAAGAAATGTGAGAAATATGCGAAACATAAGCAATATGCTTATCGTGAGCCTCAGCATCCATTTCGTGTATTTCCATATTCATATTACGAAACCATTGCATTGCCCATTCCAAAAGATCAGGACGTGTTTTGTGTGTTTCACATAAAATCTGTGCTTGATCAACAAACAATTCAGGATAAGCCGCAGAAGGGCCCGAAAATTCTGTTCCTGCAATAGGGTGAGTTGCTAAAAACTGATTGCGCTTGGGATGTAATTCCACAAGCTTACAGATGGCAGCTTTAGTAGAACCTGCATCAAACAACAAGGCATTGTCATTAATTTGATCCAAAAGAGGAAGTGTCACAGTAAGACAGGCATCTACTGGTATTGCCAAAAGAATAACATCCATAGCTGCATAATCCTCTACCGCAAGAGGATGATCTACAATTCCTAAACTCAAAGCTTCTGCTAAGTGATCGGGATTGTGATCTTGTCCGTATAAACAAACTCCAACAGTGTACTTTTTTGCCGCTAAAGCAAAAGAACCTCCAATTAATCCCAAACCAATTATGCCTATTTTCATGAGGAGATACGTTTTATGGCTTCTTCTATTGTGGCCTCTGGAACACACAAAGAAAAACGGATATATCCTTCGCCCTGACTACCAAATATGGTTCCTGGGGTGATGAAAATATGTTGCTCTTGCAAAATTTTGTCGATAAACGTTTCAGCATCTACTGCTCCTGAAGATAATTTTGCCCAAACAAATAATCCCACACTTTTGGGATCATACACTGCCTCCAATTTTGTTGCAAGTTGTTCTACCAACTTTCTGCGTTTGCTATAAATTGTATTCAAGCTTTCAAACCAAACATTATCAGCCTTTAAAGCAGCTATCGCTCCTTGTTGGATTCCAAAAAACATTCCAGAATCCATATTGCTTTTTACTTTTAAAACCGCTTGAATACTTTCTGCTTTCCCAGACAACATACCCACGCGCCAGCCGGCCATATTAAAGGATTTACTTAAGGAATTTAACTCAATGGCTACATCCATAGCGCCGGATCGAGATAAAATGCTTTGAGGCTGTTCTGTCAGAACAAAACTATAAGGATTATCATTTACTAACAAAACATTTCGTGCTTTCGCCCAAGCGATTAATCGATCAAAAGTTTCCGCTTGCGCTTCGGTCCCTGTAGGCATATGTGGATAATTAATCCACATAATTTTCACTCTTGAGGTGTCTAATACTTCCAAGGCTTCAAAATCAGGTTGCCAATGATTGGCTGCCGTTAAGTTGTATTGCACAGGCTCTGCCTCTACCAGTTTAGTGACAGCAGCATAAGTCGGATAACCTGGATTAGGAAACAAAACTTGATCGCCTTTATTTAAAAACGCCATCGAGATATGCATAATTCCTTCTTTAGAGCCCATTAAAGGAAGTACCTCCGTATTTGGATCTAAAGTAACTTGATAATGTTTATAGTAAAACGCTGCAATTGCCGAGCGGAGTTCAGGTAGCCCCTGATAACTCTGATACATATGGGCTCTGGGATTTTCCATGGCATTTGATAAAGCCTTGATCACCTCTGGATGGGGAGCCAAATCGGGACTACCAATTCCCATATTGATCACGGGGTGTCCTTTTTGAATCATTTGGGCTACTTCTCGTAACTTTCGCGAAAAATAGTATTCCTGTACACTCGCTAAACGGTTTGCAATTGTTATCATCTTATGTGTTGGGCGTACTCGCCTAAAATTTTAAAGTGTGATGCCATGATGGTGATTAACTTACGTGCTTTATCATAAAACTCCAATTCATCAAAAGTTACATCCACGAAAAAAGCATATTTTCCTGGAGTCTCGATAACAGGCAAGGATTGAATTTTTGTAAGATTCAGTTGACAATCGCTCATGACATTTAAAACCGCAGCCAAACTTCCCCTTTGGTGATCCAAAGTGAATTTTAAGGCGGCTTTGTTAATATGTTCTTGGGGGACTTCGTCACCCTTTTTTTGGACAATTACAAAACGAGTAACGTTATTTTTAATTGTTTGTATGGAAGAAGCCAATACCTCTAAGTTGTATAAACCTGATGCGGCAATACTTGCAATCGCGGCAGTACCTGAAATTTTATTTTCAGAAATTCGTCGGGCTTCATCAGCAGTATCTTCTGCTTCCACCAAACGAATATGGGGGTAGTCCTTAAAAAAATCTTTACACTGCAATAAAGCCATAGGATGGGAATGAACCTCTTTTAGATCTGCTAAAGTTTGCCCTGGCAAAACCATAAGATTATGATGAATGCTGAGTGCATACTCCCCTACTATCTGTAATTCATTTTGATCAATCAAAGCATAGTTTGGAATTATAGAACCTGCGATAGAGTTTTCTATTGCCATAACCGCTTGATTAGCCTTGTCCTCCAAAAGTGTATTGACCGTAGCATCAAAAGTTTCACATTCTACTAAAGTTAAGCCCTCCCCATAATGGCTTTGCGCTACCGCATGATGGAAAGATCCTTTTACCCCTTGAATTGCTACTCGTATATTTTCTTTCATTTGTTCCAAAAAAAAAGTCCCGATAAATCAGGACTTTTTGTTTTATATATCGTATTCTAAATACTACAAAGTCCTTGCTGCTTCCGTATAGAAGTAATAAACGTTGTTATAGTAAAAGAATGTTGTATTCATACTGAAATAAATCTTTGCAAAAGTAGCATAGCTTTTGTCAAAAACAAATTTTTGGGAATTTTTTTTACCTTAAAATTAACCAATGATCCTCAAATCATGAAAAAGTTTATCCTTTTTTTAGTCCTTACCCACTTAGGGTATGGACAAACTCATTTTAACCAATGAAAAACAGCATCTGCTTTTTACAGTACTGACATTCCAATGGAATTTATCACTCAAAAAATAATAATTCCTGTCAAAATTGAAGGGAAAATGTACCGCTTTATAGTTGATACGGTTGTACCTAATTCCATCTCCCAATAATTATATAATGAATTAAATCCTGAAATTATTGATGAAATAGTAATGAGAGATGCAAATAATTTTAAAAAAAACAGAAGCTTGCTTTGATTAAAAAATTAGAAATCGGAACTGTACTTTTTGAAAACAGTCCCGTTTTGGTAAATTAAGATGATGAGAATATTTTTTACAAATGTTAGGAAATTGATGGCTTTATTAGCAGTAATCTTCTCAGAAATTCTGTTATTCAATTTAATCTAGCAAATAACACCATAATTCTGGCAAATGATATTGAAAAACTTTGCGTCGAAGACACTAAACCCACTAAAATATTATTTTTCGATAATCAAAGTTCACCTTTTATCTGGGTCAATCTAGCAGAAAAAGGATCCAAGCAACAGGATTTTATACTTATTGATACTGGTATGTATGGTAACTATGATATGTCTTTACACAGTTATAACAGGTTAAAAGAAAAAGTTGAAATTGATTTATTGAATACCTCTGATGGAGCTTTCGTTATTGGAAGTTTTGGAAAACCTCTTCAATCAAAACAACACAGGCTTCAAATTCCTCATATGAAAGTTGGTAACTTTACACTTAAAAATACAGTTTCTGTTACCACTCCCTCAGATTTTTCAAGAATTGGGGCAGAACTATTAAATCATGGTATTATGACTATTGATTATGTAAATGAAAGTTTTTACTTCAATCCAAATTCATAAACAAAAGAATTTAACTTTAATGAACCTCTTTTGGGTTTTTCACGAACCCTAATGAACAATAAATCAGTGGTAGGATATGTATGGGACGAGTCCTTAAAAAACAAATAACATTACGGGGACGAAATCATCGAAATTAATGGAACTAATATCTCTAATTTATCCCCCTGTGAATTCCTAATGAAGAATACTTATCCAAAAGGGCAGAAACCATTTAATATGATATTCAAATCAAGTGATGGAGTCCCATTTTCGTTAAAGATCAAATTTGATTCCATTAAAAAATAGTTTGTAATTAATAAAATGATCGTTATCAAAAAATTATTATCAATTGACTAGTTTTTGAACTAATCATTTAAAAAGTATCCATAGCAACATCTATTTTGAAGAGAATTTCCATTAACTTCAGCTTCTAATTTAGTGCTGGTGTTACTTCCCATTATTATTGTGCTTTGTACAGTGTTGTTAATTCGATTTATTGAGCAAAAAGAATACCCGTGGCTGACTAAATTTTTTAATTGGGTCCCTGCTATTTTATTGGCTTATCTTATTCCTGCTGGAGTTACGGCTCTCCTTCAAAAAGACTTTTCAACAGCTAAGATTCACGACCTTAGTAAATCGATTTTTATTCCTCTTGCTATAGTTGCGGTAATGAGTAGTTTATCCCTCAAACAACTCAAATCGATTGGCTGGAAACCCCTTTTGGTTTTTCTTTTGGGTTCGTTTTGGATTGCGGTATTTCCCATTGGCATCCTTCTAATTTTTAGAAATGATGCTTTTGTACAAGATTTTTTAATCACTAAAGAATTTTGGAAAGGTATTCCTCCCGTAGTGGGGAGTTGGATTGGAGGGAGCACTAGCCAATTGGTGTTAAAAGAGTTAGTTGCCTGTACGGAAGCTGTCTTTTTAACGATTTTAGTTTTGGACAATATACTCGTAAACCTTTGGACGATTTTCATGTTTCAAGGCATTAAAAAAAGTAATTCCTTAAATCGGCTGCTTCGAATTGACGGGCTCACTCCTCCAGAGTCTATTCTAACGCATAATAACAAAAAAATGAATCCATTACTGACGTCTTTCTTTTTACCAGGAAGCGTAGGCATAGTCCATTTTTTCATCTCCTCTTTTGTCGTTAAAATTGTGGTATTATCTTTTGTCGGTATCGCGTTAAGCAACTTAATCAGAAACTGGAATTTTCAATTTGTCCTCAAACTTGGCAGTATTTTAATCCTTATTGTCATGGCTGTACTATGGTTAAAATTAAAATTCAGTTTAATCCAATTTGACTCTCGTTTTATGGGTTTTTTGGTAGTGTGGCTCCTCAGTCATTTTATTGTGATGTTGGGCGTTGCCAAACTGTTGAATGTCAACACGGCTTGGGTTCCCATTGCGAGTATGGCTAATGTAGGAGGAATTGCTACCGGCCCTGCAGTTACCGCTGCCTATGAAAAAAATGGATGCCTCATGCTATCATTTTGGCAGTTCTGAGTATGGCAACAGGAACATTTTGGGGCATGCTCACAATCTCACTTTTTCGAATTTTAGTACTTTAACGCTCGATTTAAGATAATGAAAAATCAGCACTATTCTTATGTTCTCTTGCTCAACCTTGGAATGCTATGCATTAGCACCTCTGGACCTTTAGGGCGTTTTATTCCGCTTCCGCCTCCTCTTATTATTTGGTCAAGGGCCTTGGTCGCCTTTCTTGTTTTGGGCGCCTATTGTTTGTGGAAAAAAGAGAATATCCAAAAAGAATTTGTGAAGAATAGCACTACCTTAATTTTAAGTGGAACCTTGCTCACTGTCCATTGGGTTACTTATTTTTTTGCCTTACAATTGAGTGGTGTCGCCACTGGAATGCTGTCTATGTTTACTTTTCCAATCATCACCGTTTTCCTAGAACCCTTGTTTTTCAAAACAAAACTTCATCCTATTCATTTACTTTTTGGTGTCCTAATCTTAATTGGAATTTACATGCTCGTTCCTTCATTTGACTTCGAGTCTGAACAATCCAAAGGACTCCTGATTGGTTTATGCTCTGCCTTGACTTATGCCCTTCGGAATTTAATCCTTAAGAAACGTATTCAAAACGTCAATGGCTCTTTACTTATGTTTTATCAAATGGGTATTACCATTATTCTTCTTTTTCCGGTATTCCTGGTGTATCCATTGGATACCTATACCGCACAAATTCCATACTTATTATTTCTGGGAATAGTAACTACTGCCATTGGTCATACTCTATTTTTAAATAGTCTTACTTATTTTACTGTAGCTACCGCAAGTATAATGAACAGTATTCAGCCTATATTTGGAATCCTCCTTGCTTTTCTATTTCTAAAAGAAATACCTCCTTCCAGTAGCCTTATTGGAGGTGGAATTATTTTAATCACTGTGGTTATAGAAAGTTTGCGATCCCGTAAGGTTTAAAAAAACAAACTACTTATCTTTAAATAAAAAAAGAATGTCTCTACTGCTACAAAATGTTTCCAAAAGCTATGGCTCTGTCAAAGCATTAAAAGACATATCTTTAAGCTTAAAAAAAGGAGAGGTAGTAGGATTATTAGGGCCCAATGGTGCAGGAAAATCTTCTCTTATGAAAATCCTTACTGGCTATTACAAAGAATGGGAAGGGCAGATATCATTTGACACTTTAGACTTAAAAGGTGATTTACAAAGCATTCAAAAACAAGTGGGCTATTTACCCGAAAACAATCCTTTGTATAATGAAATGTATGTGATTGAGTATTTGAAATATGTAGGAGGTTTACACAAACTAAAGAATCCTCCCTTTAAAGAAATCCTTGAAAAAACTGGGCTTGTAGAACATCAAAGCCATAAGATTCAAACCCTATCCAAAGGATATCGTCAACGAGTAGGCCTGGCAGCAGCCTTGATTCACGATCCACAATTACTCATTTTGGACGAACCTACAACAGGATTAGATCCCAATCAATTGGTCGCCATACGGAAATTAATTAGGGAACTAGGAAAAGATAAAACGGTATTACTTTCCACTCATATATTACAAGAAGTAGATGCGCTTTGTGATCGCGTGATCATTATCAACAAAGGAGAAATTGTTTTAGATCAAGCTTTAGAAGCAATACGAAATAAACAAGAACAAATCATTGAGGTAAGTTTTGATTACCGTATTGAACTAGTCGCTTTAGAAAAACTTCCCAATGTCAAAAAAGTAATCAACACCCATGATTTCGATTATGAACTCCAAATCAATAGCACTCAAGACATGCGGCCTGCTGTCTTTGACTTTGCTCACGACAATGGCTTGAAAATTCATAATCTTCAACTGAAAAACGAAAGTCTAGAACAGTTGTTTAAGAAATTGACCAGCGCGTAAACATTATTAGTGCCCTTCAAAAATCTGAGATGAAACGTTCGTAAAATAAACTTAAATACATTCGATTCTCAAGCATTAAATTTCTTTAAAAACCCAAAAAACAAATCTTAAAAGGACCTAGCCAACTACTTTAAAAATAATCAGAGCATAAATGACAAAGCGTAAATACCGAAAAAGGGACCACATCAAATAGTGCTTAAAGTCCTATTTAATAAGGCCAGAGGCAAGGCTTACAATTGAATGTGGTATTGGACTAGTTGCACCTAAAAACACAAAAAGACCTCCCCATTTTTTTAAATTAAGGATATGCTTTGCAATTTTATTTTCAATGTAATTTTTTATGCTAGGGATTAAAAACAATCGGTTTCCAAATAAGTAGGAAATAATTCCGCCCAAGTAGGAAATCGAAGCCAGTATAAACAAAAACAACCAAGGACTGTTTGACTTTGATGCCCATGCAATAAAAGCTTCTGGTGGTATTATCCCTAAAATAGTTTCAGAAACTAAAAAAAAAGAAGATAAATTCTGGAGAATAATTGGCTATAAAATGATTAAGCAAAGAATTAAAATCCAGCACAAAGAGCTCTAAACCTAATAGTAAAAGAACAAAAATGATTATGGCTGTACCTCCTTTATAAGCAGTATTCTTTATAAAAGAATAAAACTTTGTAATTTGATAATAGCGATTGAGTAAAGTCAATCGTTTGGTAACACTAAAATTAGATTTTGAATTATTTTTGATTTCTAGAGGCTTTGAACATTAAAAAAACAGCTTTGGTAAAATCCATTAATTGGGGTACATTATTATAAGCAATTAGATGTTTATTTAAA